>JABAHR010001781.1_pt11 | contig 19209 bp, 19 predicted proteins | sample 7062101 | NCBI WGS metagenome assembly JABAHR01 (sample SAMN14534553, study PRJNA622989) | marine sediment metagenome | biome: marine biome [ENVO:00000428]; feature: marine pelagic biome [ENVO:01000023]; material: deep marine sediment [ENVO:00002113] | place: India: Gulf of Kutch | collected... | reverse complement strand
CATCTCCCTATCAGGAGTAATGGCGAAATGTTGGCTTTGATGAGTGATATTATTTGTCGCGATAATCTTCCCGTACGGGGTGAAAGACATCAATGATCTGGCAGGGAGTCAGCGCTTTACCGCCGTGGGATACTCCACCCGGAAGCACAAATGTGTCTCCCGGAAGGAGATGGTATTTTTCTCCCTCGACAGACAGTTCAAATTCTCCGCTGATCAAGTTGAGGACCTGCTCGTGCGGGTGGCTGTGTTCAGGCAGGCCAGCCCCTTGCTCGATCTGCCAGTTGGCTACGGTCATGTGTTCGCTGTGGACGAAGCGGGCGTGGTATCCGGGAATCAGTTCTATTTGCGGAACCTCTCGCTCTTTAAATAGTGGCATACGGTTTTTACTTTCTTTTATGATTGTGTTACAGCAGCGCTACCGCTTACCGTAACAAGAATTAAAATAGCCGGGTGGAGACCATTGGTTCCAAGAGCCTTCGATCTCAAGAGTCTCATCAAGCACCTCAACACCATTGACGTTGATCACCACATTCCAGGTGCCGGAAGGCAGTCCCAGGGGATCAGTAAGGGTGATCTCTTCTACGCCATCTTCAGGTCCCGGCCAATAACAGGTATATCGCACCCATTCTTGTCCATCCCTGTACCAGACGCGCGAGTAAGGTGCAGAGACCGGGAACTCTTCGAACTCGAAGCGGAAATAAATGATCTCCGTTTTTTCCGGGAAGCTGGCCTGGTCATTGGAGCCATCAGAGAGGCATTCGTCCAGGCAGGTGGTAAAGTTTGTCGCTTGAGGGTTGGGCAGCGAAATGGCAGTCGGAAATCCGCTGGATGTCGCAGTGATTTCAGCAGTGGGTGTGCTGGTCGACAAAGATTCCGGGGTTTTGACTTCCTCCTCTGGGGTGGCTTCCATTTCGGTGGTTGGCTCCGGTGTATCAGTGGGCAGCGCTAGTGCCGTCTGGGTCGCCTTAAACCCCGGCATGGCTTCGATGGTTTCTCTGGCATTGGGGATATCAACGGGCGTTGAAGTACTGGATAAATATGGAAATTCAACTGAGGTGCAGGCCAAGGCCAGCAAAACTAAACTTGTAAGGATTAGGGTGGTTTTCTTCATAGTATTCTCCTTAGATAATCTTATATCGAAATCCCTGGAAATAAAAGGAAAAAATCATACGAGCACCATTTCAGTTGGATTTCTAAATTTCCTGCCCGGAAAATGGTTGTCATTCAATGATTTTCCTTTACAATTATCAGAGTTTGACTGCAATTGGAGATGTGATGCCTGCTTATGCTGGACTGCTTGATAAATATGGAGCGCTGCTGGACTTACCTGCTCACACGACCAAGGTGACTCTGCTGGAGGGCAACACCCCGTTGATCCCGGTGCCAGCCTTGGTGAACGACCTCGGCGGTGGGTTTGAACTGTGGGTCAAATATGAAGGTCTCAACCCAACAGGTTCATTCAAGGACCGCGGCATGACAGCAGCCATCAGCGAGGCGCAGGGCAGGGGTGCAAATTCGGTGATCTGTGCCTCAACCGGGAATACGGCTGCATCGGCTGCTGCATACGCCGCGCGCGCGGGAATGAATTCGGTGGTGCTCATCCCAGAGGGAAAAGTCGCTGCCGGTAAACTGGCCGGAGCAGTGGCTTACGGCGCGCAGGTAATTCAAATTGATGGGTCTTTTGATGACGCTTTGACCATGGTGGTCGAGCTGACAGAACGGCACCCGATTGCGCTGGTGAATTCGATCAATCCCTTCCGGATTGAGGGGCAGAAGACTGCATCGTTTGAAATTTGCGACCAATTGGGTGCCTCACCGGATCACCTGTGCCTGCCGGTCGGCAATGCTGGGAATATCACCGCTTATTGGGCGGGATTCCAACAATACAATCGGCTGCATGGAACAGGCCTCCCTCAATTTTTGGGTGCACAGGCTGCCGGGGCAGCTCCCCTGGTGTTAGGGCATACGGTTGACCATCCCGAAACGGTGGCTACTGCTATCCGGATCGGTAAACCTGCCCGTGGCGAACAAGCCCAGCAGGCGGCACAAGATTCAGGTGGTAAGATTGTTGCGGTGACCGATGATCAGATCATTGCCATGCAGCGTAAGTTGGCCCAACTAGAAGGTATCTGGGTGGAACCGGCGTCGGCTGCCGGGCTGGCGGGATTGGCCCAGGAGATCGGCAACGGAGATTTAAAGCCGCAGGGCAAACGGATTGTTGCGGTCTGCACGGGCCACGGTTTGAAAGACCCCGGGATCGTCACTCAATCGATGCCAAAACCATTGGTCGTTTCCCCACAAATTGAACTGCTGGAAGAGATTTTATTTTCAGAGTCATCACACAGATAACTTTTTGAGTTCTGGTATGATTGCATGAATATCTACCTGGATAGGATTGTTTAATGAAGATTCATGTGAAAGTTCCCGCAACGACAGCCAACCTCGGCCCGGGTTTTGATGCCCTGGGTCTGGCGCTCAACCTGTGGAACGAAGCTGACTTCATTTTTCGGGATGACGGCCAGGTGGCACTCACGGTGCGGGGGGAAGGGCAGGAAAAATTGCCCATCGATGCCACGAATATGATCGCAGAATCAGCCATGATGCTCTTTGATCTGACTGGCAACCGTTGTCCGGGTCTGCAGATCGACTGCCTCAACCGGGTCCCACTCAGTTCTGGGATGGGGTCCAGTTCCGCGGCAATGCTGACCGGGATGCTGGGCGCTAATGCTCTGCTTGGGAACCCGATGACAGACGAAGAGATTCTCAAGCTGGCGATAGAAACAGAAGGCCATCCTGATAATGTGGCTCCAGCTATGCTCGGTGGACTGGTGGCTTCAATCGTCCATCGAGACCGGGTGGTCTCGATGCGCCTGCCTGCCAGGGCGAACCACGGGTCGATCCATGCGACCGTGGTGCTGCCCGATTTTGATTTCCCGACCCAGCATGCGCGTGCCCTGCTGCCGAAAGAGGTGGCTCGGCAGGATGCGATTTACAATATCAGCCGGGCGGTGCTGGTCACCGAGGCACTGCGGACAGGCGACCTGACCCTGCTGGGGATTGCGATGAAGGATAGTTTGCACCAGCCTTACCGCCTGCCGCTGATTCCTGGGGCGATTCCGGCGCTGGAGGCAGGTAAGCAGGCCGGTGCGGCGGCTGTGGCGCTCTCCGGAGCGGGGCCCAGTCTGATCGCTTTTTCTTCCCAGGTTGATCCTGCTATCGGCGAGGCGATGAAGCAGGCGTTTGAAGAAGCTGGGCTCAGCGCCCGCATCTTTGAGCTGGAAACCAGCTACGAAGGGGCGGAAGTCACCATCATCTAGGTAATTTTTTCAACTCAAAAGGTATTTATAGTAGCTGAATTTCTAAAAATCCAACAATATATTGGATTATTAGGGTATGATTACTACAATTTAGTTAACGATGTCTGGCAAAGGGTGAGCAAATGATCCAGAAAGGCTTCTTAATTATTTCGGATATTACGGGGTATTCTGCCTATTTGAATGAATCGGAATTAGAGCACGCTCGCGACAGCCTCACTGACCTGCTGAATATTTTAATCGACCACACCAAATCTCCGTTGATTATCTCAAAATTGGAGGGCGATGCAGTTTTTTCTTATGTGAATAAAGGCGGGATCCAGCACAGCCAGACGATGATCGAGACGATGGAAAACACCTATGCTGCCTTCCGGAAAGCGCTCGATTTGATGATCATCAATACCTCTTGCAACTGCAACGCCTGCCGCAATCTACCCAATCTAGACCTTAAATTCTTTATCCACTACGGACAATTTTCTGTTCAGAAGATTGGGAATTACGCTGAGCTTGTGGGGAACGATGTTAATTTGGTTCACAGGCTGGTTAAGAATTCGGTAACCAAGGAACATGAGGTCTCGGCTTATGCGCTCTATACCAGGGCGGTTGTCGAGGCGTTGAAGGACTCATCGATCTTTGACTCGATGCCGATGCATGAAGAAGCCTACCCGGATGTGGGGAAGGTGGATGGGTTTGTCCAGGATATGCATGAGATTTGGGATAAAAAGAAAAATGAGATGCGGGTGGTGGTCACCGAGGAAGAAGCCATGCTGGTTGTTGATTTTGATTATCCGGTACCCCCGATGATTCTCTGGAACTATATCACCAACCCGCAATACCGCGCCATTTTGTATGACTCAGATTACCAGGAGTTCGACAATCGGATAGGAGGGAGGACCGGTGTTGATACGATATATGTTTGCGCCCATGGAGATACCAAATTAATTCATACGGTTTTGGATTGGCAGCCTTTTGAGCAATTAACGACCAATGAAACCCTGCCTCTTCCTGGGATAAGCGCGAATTACACGTACCGCATCTTCCCGACTGATTCAGGTTCGAAGCTGGTCGTGTACTGCGGAAAGGCGACCGGCAGCTGGCCTCTGCGTGAGATTGCCAGAATGATGTCAAAGAGGTACATAAAGAGTAATTTTGCCACCCAGGCCGGAAATTTGCGCAGGGAAATCCTCAAGGATCTCGAAGAGGGCAAAACGTCTTTTCAGCCGTCTATAAAAATTAATCCCGACCTGATCACCACTGCAGTTGGAGATGCACTCGTATCTCAGGAATCTGGAAAATAAACTTTGGAGTAAATTTCTAGACTCCCCAGCTAGGTTTGTTTGCGGAATTCTCATTCAAGACACCAGGGGGTTAATGTGTTCTTTTCACAAGTCAGAAAAAAATTAAACGACTCCAACAAAATTCGTTACAATAATAAGGAAGAAACAATAAGCAGTTATCCAATATCAAAAATTGACAGAAAGGAGATGTCTGATGAAAAAAGATTACACACATATCGCTGTGATTCTTGATCGTACGGGATCCATGCAGTCCATCCGCGATGATACGATCGGCGGGTTCAACGCATTTCTGAATGAACAGAAAGATGAACCAGGCTCTGCAACCCTGACGCTCGTACAATTTGATTCTCAAGACCCTTATGAGGTTGTGCATAAGTTTATGGTGATCAAAGACGTGCCGGAATTGACACGAGAAACCTACGTGCCGCGCGCCAGTACGCCTTTGTTGGATGCGATGGGACGCGGGATTAACGACCTGGAACAAGGCTTATCTGAGCTGACGGATGATGAGATGCCGGAGCGGGTGGTGATGGTGATTATCACGGATGGTAAAGAGAATGCCAGCCGGGAATTCAAAAAAGACGTGGTTCAGAAAATGATCAAGGAAAAGCAGGAAGAGAACGATTGGCAGTTTGTCTTCCTGAGCGCAGATTTGGACGCCATCCAGGATGCGATCGAGACCGGCATCCAGATGAAATCAGCGATGGCCTTTGACAAGGATGCCCAGGGGACAGCTTCGGCGTGGTCCTCTGCATCTGCCAGGATTTCCGATTACCGCGCCGCGCGCAGTGAGGATGTTTCTTTTAGCGAAGAAGACCGGGATCAGCAAGACAGCGAGAAAAAATAAATCTGGTGAGTTTATTCACTGCCAACCACCCACTGCGCGATGGAGTCTAATATGGGTGCTGGCGGATAAGTATGTCCTCCATCAAAATCGTAAAATGTGACCTCATACCCATGATTTTCGAGAATTTGCTTCGATTGGAGACCGAGTTCATAATTGGCTGCCTGATCATTTTTGCCGTGGGTAATCATCACACGCAGGTGTTTGGCATCTTTAATGAAATCCTTTGCTAACCAACCGGCACCCATGGAGCGCACAAAAGGATTTTTGAGTGGGGATAATAATCCAGGGCCGCTTAAACAAATGAGACCGTCAAAAAGATGATGGTGTTTGATCCCAATGATGTACGTAAAAATAGCACCTTGAGAAAAGCCCATCAGGTAGGTTTCCCGGATGTTGTAGAGTGTTGTTATTTCTTGGACGGCATCCTGGATATATTTTTCCGTTAGGACGGTTGCTTTTTGAATGAGTGCTTCGTCTTGACTCGGCCACATGGCCCAATCATAGATCAAATCCTGGTTATGCACGAATGGATAGGGCGCTTGTGGTACGGCATAAATGAAGTTTCTGTTTGAAATTTGATCCCAAAGGTCGATCATCTTCTCCGGGGTACCACCGCCGCCGTGAAGACCTACTACAAGCGGATAAGTATTTTTTTCATCATATGCATCAGGTAAGCTGATCAGGCAGCGGTTGAGCGTAGCGCTTTCAAAATAGATCATGACCTTCAATCCCTTCTCCTCAGTGGGAATCATTCCTAAACCTTTTTGAGGATTGCCCGGATGATTTTATTCGGTCTTGCTTGGCCAAACTTGGAAACACCCCCCGAAAAGGTTGAAGCAGGGCTTAAATAGTTTTCCTTTTTATCGGGTTGGGAATCCTGATGCCCAATTATAGTGGGAAAATTGGGTAACGTGAGGTAGGTTCTGGAATGGGGGTTTAATTTATAAGATTTGTCCCCTGCTAAGGTAAAATCAAGGATGAGAATGTTGAGAAAAACCAACAAGTGAAGGACGGGTTGAATGCGGGATCAAACCCTAAAAAGGGCAATTTGGTTGGCATCATTTTTCTTGGGAGCGCTGATCCTGGCCGCCTGCCAATCAACTGCACCCGCGCCGATTGATACGCTTGCCGCCACCTCAGAACCGCCCACCCCCTCATTCACCAGCACTGTAACCGGGACTCCCACTGAGACCTTGCTCCCTTCAACTACGCTTCCCCCGACGGAGACGCCTCTCCCCAGCCGCACGCTCACCGCCACCCCACCGACTTTCGTGCGCGAGAATACTCCCATCCCGCGTCCCTCCAGGAAGATCACCGCGGAAAATGCTGGCCAGCTGGTGGAACTGGCCCGCCTGGGCAAGGGGCGCATTATAGACGTGCAGCTTTCCCCGGACCGCAACTACCTGATCGTGCAGACTACCAACGGGGTGTACGGCTACCTGGCCGACAGCCAGGAGGAAGTCTGGCGCTTCGAGGACCCAGCCGGGATAGCCGACATGGCGCTGACGCGCAGCGAGCGCTGGATGGCGGTAGCGACCAATGATGGGCAGATTGCCCTGCTGATTTACCGCCGCGGTTCGATGTTCACCCGCTGGACGACCGGCTACCAGCAGATCAGCGACCTGGTATTCTCCTACGACGGGCACCAGTTGGCGGCGGTCGGCGACAGGGGTGTGACCGTCTGGCCGCTGGGAGAAACCGAGCCGGTGTATCACTACCCAGAGATACAGGGCGAAATGGTGCGCTTCACGCCGGATGGGGAGGGGATGATTGTTGCTACGAATGCAGACATGGTTTTGAGTACCTTGATGAATGGAGATATTCTAGCTGAAGTGAGATTCTCTGAAATTGGACTTCCAGTTTTTTCTGAAAATGGCTTGTATTTTTCAGATGGATTTGCAGTTTGGGATGGCCGGACAGCGGAAATGATTTTGGAATTGGATTACACTCCAATTTGGGCAGGGCAGCCTGAAATTACTTTTTCAAGAGATGGTGATTTAATTGCTGTGGGATTGGTTGGGAGCTTAGAGGTCTATGTGTGGGATATTGAACAAAAAGCGTTAAAACTACATCTTACCTCGCCAAATAATGTCTCTTTGTTTAACGGAAAAGGAAAATTGACCAGCCCGGCTTTCAGGAGTGGTCCGGGACCTTATTTTATTGATGAAATAGCGTTCAGCCCTAACAGTGGGCACCTTGCTGTAATCACCGGTCTGGATTGGGTTGAGCTTTGGGATGTGAGAACTGGCCGATACATGTCAGGTTATCAAGGGGATGGACATCCATTTTTTATTTCTAATACGAGGATGGCCTTGTGGAATGACCATTCATTAACACAATTTCGCAATGACCTCCAACTAAAAATTTTTGAGACTTTAGATTTTAGAGCCGATGGGAATCTGTTTTTTGACCCGGCAGGAGATCGGTTGTACTCTCGTGAAACAATATGGGATATTTCAAATTTAAACCGGGTTCAAGTCCTGAAAGATGAAATGATTTTGGCTGTTTCCCCACTGGAAGATGTATTTTATTCCTTTAGTTTTTACCCTCTGATGATTACTTCAAGGTCTCGGACTGATTTTGGCGTCCTTGAGGAGATACAATTATCCACTCCAAGTGAACGATGTTGGGACTGGGAGTATTATCCTCCTATAAATCCAATTCTGTCTTCGAGAGGTGAGTTTTTTAGTGCCAGTTTCTTAGATTGCGGTTTTATGTTTTGGGATCTAAGAAATAATGAAGTTAAGGAAGTTGGTAAAGATCCTGTTTGGTCCAACCATTTTTCCCCAAGTGGCTCATTTTTAATACAGACTGATGTATTCGGGTCTAAAGTTTATTCGAATGATGAGATTGAAGAAGGAGAAAAATATTTCTTACCAAATGAATATATGATTGCTTCTTCACTCAATGATGAATTAATTTTAGCCCTAGGTCCAGACGACGTTTTTAAAATCTATGAGATCCAATCAGGATACTCTCTTGAGACGTTGGTAGTTTTTCAAGATCTAAATTTAGATCAATTTAGCACCGCAGTATTTTCACAGAATAATGGTTTCTTGGTAATTGCCGATGACAAAGTGTTGGTGTTATTGAAAACTTCCACCGGCGAAATCCTGGCCCGCATCCCTGCCCATTTGGATGAGATTGCCGCCCTGGCTTTTTCCCCGGATGGGCGCTACCTGGCAACCAGTTCCAATGACGGCACGGTAAAATTGTGGGGTGTACCGTAGAGAGAAATAGTGAGGTGAAACCATGCTGAACCTGACCCGCTTCAACCATGCCCAGGATTTCCTGGACGTTGCTGAAGAATCCCTCTACCAGAATGAAGCGCTCAACTGCCTGATGATTGGGGTGGTGGGCCGCCTGGTTGATTACCCGGATTACTTTGGCGAAGGGAAACCTTATCTGGGGGTGGTCAGCCTGGATGGCAGACCGATCCTGGCGGGGACGATGACCCCGCCGTTTGGGCTGCTGGTTGCACCGCTGGCTGAGGATGCTCAACAAGGGTTGGCGCTGTTGGTGGAAGGTTTGGTGCGGGAGGGGATTACGCCCCCGGATGTGCACGGGGTGATTCCCTACGGCAGACAGTTTGCCGAATTGTGGGCAGCGCGTACCGGGGGCAGGACTGAGTTAGAGATGGCGCAGCGCATCTACAAACTGGAAGAGGTCAACCCTCCAGCCGGAGTTCCCGGGACCTTTCTGCCAGCAGAAGAGCAGCATGCTGACCTGGTCACCACCTGGATGCAGGCATTTGAGCGGGAGTCTTTTGGAACTGAACCGCGCGATTTCGACCAACTCCACAAAAACGTCGGCCGGCGCATTAGAGCGGGGGATTGGTTCCTGTGGCAGGATGGGGGGGAGGTAGTCTCGATGTGCCTGCGCACCCGGCCGACGCGCACCGGCTGTTCGATTTCTGGCGTTTACACCCCGCCTGAACTGCGCCGCAAGGGATACGCTACGGCCTGCGTGGCGGCGCTCAGCCAAAAGCTGCTGGATGATGGGTTCTCGTTTACCTCGTTGTTCACCGACCTGTCCAACCCCACTTCCAACAGTATCTATATCAAGATCGGCTATCAACCACTGGCTGATTTTGATAAATATAGGCTGGTCAAATAGTTGGGTAGTTTGATAGTTTGATGGTTGATTAGTTTGTATGTTGGTGAGGATTATCACAGGGTGACTGATCCATCAGGGCTTGCTGGCCTGTGTGAGTGTCACTAAAATCACTCCAAAATGTTAGGAAAGAACTCCTAAATACTCAAAGCCAATTTGGCTTGACCTAACCCCCATGCGAATATACAATCGACATTGAATGGAAAGGTTCGCCTGAAAAAAGAAGGATACCGGCGCGCCCACAGATGCTTTTAATCAGGAGACCGGTTTGCAGGCAACAAAATTGCAACCAGATCAGCAGACGATGATGCAAAGCTGGGCAAGCCGCTTGCAACAGTGGCGGGTGCACCAGTTGGTAGCAGCCCTGCTGGAAGCCAGCGGTCCCTTCAAGCTGGTGGGGGCGCAGCTGGTGTATCTGGGCCAGCCAGTCTTGAGCGGCCTGGTAGCCGACGAGCAGCTGGAGACTCTGGCAGAGATGCTGGAAGAACCAGATCAAACAAAAGACTTTATTCGCTACCTTCGGGAGGAGGCGCAATGAATCTGATCAACTTTATGGTGGTCGCAACCTTTGCTGGGTTGATGGTAGTGTTCTATTTCATCAACCAGCGCCGCGAAGGCCGCCATTTGCGCGATATCCCCGGTTTCTACAGGCTGAAAGGTACAGTTGAACTGGCCGTGGAGGATGGGACCCGCATCCATGTCGCCATCGGGCGCGGGGATGTGCTCAGTCCCAGGGGGGCGGCGGCGCTGGTCGGCTTGAGCATGCTGCGAGAGATTTCGCTGGTGGCGTCCGAAAGCGACCATCCCCCTCTGGCGACAGCCGGAGACGGGCTGCTCGGCATCCTATCGCAGGATACGATGCGCGCCACCGCCAGAGAACTCAGCTTACCTTCTGGGGCGCGCTCGAACCAGGGGCGTGTTACCGGGCTGACACCATTCTCATACGGCGCGGGTGTTATGCCGCTGATTTTTGATGAAAATGTATCCGCAAACCTGCTGATCGGTAGTTTTGGCAACGAGGTGGCCCTGATCACCAGTGCCGGCGAACGCAGCCAAACCCACACCCTGGCCGGGACGGATAATTTGCCGGGACAGGCGATCTTGTATGCCACCGCCCATGAGCCGCTGGTTGGTGAAGAGTTATACGCTGGGGGCGCATATCTGGGTGCAGGGCCGATGCACGAGGCCAGTTTACACGCCCAGGATTTGATCCGTTGGATTATCGCTGGATTGATCATTTTGTTCGCGATCGGCGGCCTATTAAGAGGATTTTTATAAACCGTGATGAACCGATTTAACTTCCGCTCTCCTGTAGCTACTGTTGTTGCCGTCCTTGCCGGGGTGACCATGCTGCTGACCTACCTGCTCCCGCTGGGAGGTCTGCAGGCTTTCATTCTCAATTTGGTGATGATCGGCGCGGCGGCCGCACTGGTGATCGGCGTGGTGAACTTGCTGGCTGTGCATGTCAATAAAATTCGCAGCGGTGGGAGCGATGCAGCCGGCAGCGCGGCACTGGTGCTGGCTCTGGTCGTGACCTTTTTGGTGACGTTGGCTGAGGAAATGACCACCTTTTACCCCCCAACATGGCTGGGTGCCGATTGGCTGTTATCCAACATTCAGGTGCCGGTTGAATCAACTTTGATGGGTGTCTTGGCTGTCACTCTGGTATATGCTGCGGCACGTTTGGTCACCCTGCGGCCGAATATTTTTTCGGTGTTATTCGTGCTCACTTTGCTGGTGACCCTGATCACCAGCACACAGTTTGGATTGAACACCGGAAGCGGTCAGGCGCTGCGAAATTTCATCGTTCACGGCCTGGCATCCGGCGGGGCACGCGGGATTTTAATTGGGGTGGCACTGGGAACGATTGCCACCGGACTTCGAGTGATCATCGGTTCTGACCGCCCGTATGATGGTTAGAGCCCGAAATTTATTGAGGCTGATTGAAGATGGGATTTGATCCTAACGACGACTCTGATAACGATCTTCCTGAATGGCTGAAAGGCATGCAATCTGAGGAGGACGACGGGTTTGAGCCCGACGACAGTATCTCTGCAGATTCTGAAGAAGACCTTCCCACCTGGCTGAAGGAAGACGCGGAAAGTGGTTTCTCAAGCCCTGAAGAAGGGGATGAGGAAGTCCCTGCTTGGCTTGCCAATATCCGCAGCCAGGAGGATTCCGAGCAAGATCAACATGTTTCTGACTCCCCGGAAGATGAGGAAGACGAGCAGCAAGCCTGGCTGGATTCGATCGAAGAGAAAGCTGAGGAGCTGACTCCTCAACCTGAGGAAGAGGGAAACGGCGAAGATTTTCAGGATCAGATTCAAGCGATGGGTGATGAAGAAAAGATGGAAGGCAGCTGGGACGATGAAGAAGAACAACAGGCAGACCAGCGGCGCAGTAGGGAAGAGGCCGTGGATGAAATTGCGGCTGCCTGGGATCAGGAAACGGCTGCCCTGGAGTCCTCTGAGGACGACGATGAGGAAGAAATTCCAGACTGGGTCGGCGGACTGCCTTCGCTAGACCCCGCAAAACCGCCCTCCCCGCGTGAGCCTCAAGCTGGAGACCAGGAACGGGAGGAGGAACAAATCCCCGAATGGTTGCAGGATATCCGGGAAAAAACGACCGAAGATACCAAACAGCCGGAAGAAGTTTTGCCCGCATTGGGCTTTGAGTTGGGCGAAGGAGATCAGGTTGTCCCCGAGGATTCTGAGCCGCTGGTCGAAGACAGCCAAGAACCAGTTCAAGAAGATGAAATTGACCAGGTGTTTGCTGAGGAAGAATCGGATATCCCGGCAGATAATGAAACCGAAGATGAAACTGAAGAAGAGGGTTTAGACGTTTTTGATGAGCCTCCACCTGACACTGGAAGCCTGCCAACCTGGCTGGAAAATTTACAAACTACAGGGTTAGTAGAGTCTACCGAAGATGCAGAGGAAGAGCGAAAACATACTGCTGAATACGTTGAAGAGGAAGACGTTTCTGCTTTGTTTGAGGATTCCGACATTCCCGATTGGCTGGGCGAAGAGGTAGAGGAAGAACAGGAACCCGAGGAAGAAGAGGAAGCTGAAGAAGAACTGCCGGAACAGATTCCAGCTTTTGATGAAGAGATTGAAAAAGGCGATTTACCCGGCTGGCTGCAGGCGATGCGTCCATTGGATGCAGTCACTGGTGAGCCAGAAGAACCGGGAGAGGATGATGGGGAAGAAGGCGATCGAGAGACTGTTGGACCGCTCTCCGGCCTGAAAGATGTCCTCCCGGCGGAGCCGCATATCATTCACTTTGGTTCAAAACCAAAGCTATCCACCGGCTTTGAGCTGACAAAAGCTCAGAAGAACTATGCCACTTTATTGAAATCACTCGTGGATGAAGAGAGCGCCAGCCCGGCAACAAAACCTCGGCGAGTCGCCAATCCCCAGCAGGTGCTGCGATGGATAATTACCATCGTGCTGCTCACGATTACTTTTGCTGTCTTGTGGTGGAATGGAAATATCCTACCGCTGCCGGTGCCGGGTGCCATCCCGGAGGAAAACCTGGCAGCCATCAGTCTTGTTAATGATGTTGAAGCTGGAGAGAAAGTCCTGGTGGCCTTTGAGTATCAGCCCGGCTTATCCGGAGAGCTGCAGGCTGCTTCGGCCGCTCTGCTCGACGACCTGATCTGGAGCGGTGCTGATCTGGTGTTGGTCTCCTCTCAACCGGTCGGCCCCGGTCTGGCAGAGTCGTTCCTGCAAAGCCAGTTCGCCAGTGCACCTTATATCGCCGAAAGAGGATACACCAATCTGGGGTATCTCTCTGGTGGTGCGGCCGGCTTGCTGAACTTTGCCATCAGTCCGCGCGATGCAAAACCGGAAATGAGATGGGAACAGGCGCCGCTGAATGCTGTGCAGACCATTCGGGATTTTGCACTGGTGCTGGTGATCACCGATGATCCGGATGTTGCCCGCAGCTGGGTGGAGCAGGTGCAGCCGCTGCTGGCGCTGGATGGTATGGGGGAGGGTGTTCCGCTGGTGATGGTGGTCAGTGCCCAGGCAGAACCGCTGGTCTATCCTTATTATTACGCCACGCCGCGCCAGGTGGCCGGACTGGTCAGCGGGATAGGCGGCGGCGCATTTTACGAAAGCATTCATGGGCCTTCACTTGCCCGGCGATATTGGGATGCTTATAACATTGGATTAGTCCTGGCTGTGATCGTGGTGGCAGGCGGCGGTGTGATCAACCTGACGCGCACCACGCTCAGCGGGACAGGAAAAGGACGGTCTTAATGTTTGCGGGAATGAACACTGTCGATCTGGTTGGCATGCTGGTCTCTTTCCTGTTGACCGTATTTGTGCTGCTGTATGCCTTTGATGATAACCCGCTCTTCCGTCTGGCAATTTATGTCTTCATTGGGGTAGCAGCTGGATATGCAAGCGCTGTGGCGCTTAAAGATGTAATTTTGCCTCGATTGTTTGGATTAGAAACACAGCAAATGCTGTTGGTCTTGTTGTGGATGATCCTGCTTGCCATGAAGCTGTTTCCGAAAACTGCCAGAATCGGGAACCCGGCGGCAGGGTTGCTGGTTGGGGTGGGCGCAGCGGTCGCGGTAGGGGGGGCGATTCAGGGCACGCTGCTGCCTCAAATTGCTGCTTCCGGAGATTATTTTGCCCCAGGATTGATGCAGCAGGCGATGCGCTTGGGGCAATACGGCACGGTGGCCGGGTACATTTTACGCGGGCTGGTCGTGCTGGTCGGAACGGTGGCCACACTGCTTCATTTTCATTTCGGAGCCCAGCCAGCCCCTAACCAGATCCCGGCCAGGAAACCTGCAATCGAGGTCATCAGTAAAATCGGCCAGGTATTTATTGCAGTGACCTTCGGGGTGATTTTTGCCGGGATCTACAGCGCAGCCCTTTCCGCCTTGATCGAACGGCTGGTATTTTTGATCGCATTTGTACAGCAGATGTTGCCCGGACTTTAGAAATTGGAAAAAGATGACTGAGACCAAAGCATTCAACGACGAATTTGACGAGACAGCAGAACTGGACAGTGACCAGGACATGGATGTCACCCAGGAGACCGAAACGCGCCCGGAGTTCAGGAGCGGTTCTCTCCTCACGCTGGACGTCGGTTCTGTGCATACCCGGGCAGGATTTTTTGATATTGTAGAAGGAAGAGCCCGTTTCCTAGCAGCAGGACGCTCTCCAACCACGGCTGGCGCGCCCCTGTTTGATGCCAGTGAAGGCATGCGGTACGCTTTGGATCAGGTAGAAGAGATTTCCGGGCGCTTGCTGGTTGCGGAAGATGGCCACCCAATGATTCCCAGCACCGAACAGGGATACGGCGTTGATTTTGTTGCCAGCACGCTCTCCATCGGCCCTCCGTTGAAGACAGTTGTCGTCGGCTTGCTGGACGAGGTCTCTCTCGCCAGTGTGACCAATCTCGCCAGGACTTCTTACACTGAAATTGTTGCGTCAATTGGGTTGAACAGCGCCCAGGGGGCGGAAAAATATATCGATACCATTCAGCGCACCCGGCCGGATATGATCATTATCGCCGGCGGGACCGAAAAAGGTGCCTCCAATTCCGTGCTCAGGCTGGTCAATTTGATCGGGATGGCCTTGTACTTGCTCCCAGAGGAAAGACGCCCGGCAGTGTTGTTTGCCGGGAACACTTCTCTGGCAAAACAGGTGTATGCTTTTATGAACCCGCTGACCTCTGTGCATGTGGCCCCGAATATTCGCCCGGAACTGGCAGTCGAGCGTTTGGGCCCGGCGCAATCGATCCTGACGGATACATTCCGTGCGATCCATATGAAGCGCGTTTCCGGTCTGACAGACCTTAGCAGCTGGTCTCGCAACAATCTGATGCCTACCGCACATGCTTTTGGTCGTGTGGTGCGCTTTTTCAGCAAGATTGTGCCTGATGCTGCTAAGTTGGGTGTATTGGGAGTAGATGTGGGTGCATCATCCACGGTGGTTGCCGGCGGTTTTAACGGCGATCTTCGGCTTAGAGTACATTCTAATCTGGGGCTTGGAGAGGGCTTATCCGGCGTGCTGACCGGCAGTCAGTTGGAAGATGTGACCAAGTGGATTCCAGAAGATGTCTCCCCTTCATACGTCCTGGATTATATTCAAAATAAGATTATCCACCCTGGTATCCTTCCGGTGACTCCGGAGGACTTATCTTTGGAGCAAGCCCTGGCGCGCGAGATATTATCGAGAGCTGTCCGGCAGTCCTTGTCCGTATTTCCGAAAAATGCCAGCCGGGTTGAGCAGAATACGCTGCCCACTTTCGACCCGATTGTGGTGAGCGGCGGGATTTTCACCAATGCGCCTTCCCCGGCCCATGCCTTGTTGATGATCCTGGATGCGCTCCAGCCGACTGGAATCCAGCGAATCCTGTTGGACTTTAACCACCTGACTCCAGGGCTTGGGGCTGCCTCGACGGTCGTGCCTGGACTCGTCTCCCAGTTATTGTTGGATCCTACTGTCCTGGTCAACTTGGGGTTTGTGATTTCCCCGATCAGCCGGGTAAAGGCGGGAACGGCGATTTTGAGAGTCCGGGTGAAGTACCAGAGCGGACACGAAAGTACAGTCAATGTCCATCAGGGCAATATTCAAGCTATTGGGATCCCGGTTGGCCAGCGGGCGCGGGTATTCATCGACCCGCTTCACCGTGCCAATATCGGATATGGCCCAGGCAAAGGTACTTCCATCCAGGTTGTTGGGGGGCTGTTAGGACTGGTGGTGGATGCCCGCGGCCGCCCGCTGGAGATTCCCGACCATCCGGAAAAGCGGCGCAACCTGTTTGAGAAGTGGCAGAATGCCTTCAAGCGGCAAAAATGATTTGGTATAAACCTTGCATGCAATAATTTAGGACGATTATGCTGATACCTGTAACACAAATTCTCCCCGTCACCAAGATAGAACGCCGGCGGATGCTGCCCATCGCCGGGACTGTGTTGGTGCGCGCCGGCCAGGAAGTGCGGGCGGATGAAGTCATCGCCACCGCAGACCTGAAAGGTGAGCACATCTCCCTCGATCTGGCAAGGGGTTTAGGGGTGCCCAAAAGCAGGACCACTCACTATCTTAAGAGAAGTATCGGGGATGAAATCTCGGAGGGTGGGGTGATTGCCAGCCGGCCCGGGATGGTGTCCCGGTCGGTTCGAGCCCCGAAAGCCGGTACGCTGGTTGCGGTTGGCAATGGACAGGCTTTGCTCCAGATCAGCCGGAAGCCCTTTGAACTTAAAGCCGGGATTCCAGGAACGGTTCTAAAAGTGGAGGCAGACTACGGGGCGATTATTCAAGTCACCGGTGCATGGATTCAGGGCGTGTGGGGGAACGGCGGCATTGGCACCGGAGGACTGTATGTTGCGGCTGATGCGCCCGATCATGTGATCCGCTCGCAAGACTTGGACCCCAGCCAACGGGGTCAGGTGATGTTTGCCGGGCACTGCAGCAGCCTGAAAATCCTGGAAACGCTTGCCCAAATTAAGATGCGCGGCTTGATCCTTGGCAGCATGGATACCCGGCTGCGGCCCGCCGCTGCAAAAATGCCTTATCCAATTATGGTTCTGGATGGATTTGGGAGGATCCCGATCAACCCGGTTGCTTACCGTCTGCTCTCCACCAGTGCCCAACGCGAGACCAGCTTGAATGCGGCTCGGTTTGACCGTACGACAGGAGAACGCCCCGAAGTGATCATCCCGGTGTCCGGTGAGGTTGCTTCGGTTGTCCCTAAAGAACTGGATACACTTGACATTGATAAACGGGTGCGCGTTCTACAGGCACCTTATCGCGGCATGGTTGGGATGGTGAGCCGATTTATGGGAACCCAAAAAATGCCGAATGGTTTAAGCACCGAAGCCGTAGAGATCACCTTTGGAGAAGAAGAAAAGGTGGTCGTTCCGGTGGCGAATTTAGAAATTCTAGGGTAAAAATAAATATCCGGAAGGAGATTTAATTATGTTAGACGATTTTGATATGGATTTTCCTGAAGAAGAGGAACCAAACGAAGAGGAGGAATCTTCTTCATCAAGTAACCGTACGTTTATGATGGTTGCCGGTGGGCTTGGTGCGCTTGTGATTATTGCCCTGGTGTGCGTGGCTGTTTATGTATTCCTGATCCGGCCGAGAACCGCAGCTAACCAGGCGACCAACCAGACTCAGACCGCACTGGCCATCCGTGCTGTTGCTCAGGCTCAGACCCAAACCCAGGCGGCCTCGGTTCCTACCGCGACCAATACATTGATGCCAACGGATACCCAGGAACCGACGGATACCCAGGAACCAACTGAAACTGAGGCGCCGGTAGAGGACGGCACGGGAGGTGGTCCGACGCCAGACCCACGCACGGCGACTGTGCAAGCCTTGCTGACCCAGGCGGCACTCGCCCAGACGCAGGCTGCCCAGCAGCTGCTTACACAGACCTCCACGCCAACGCCGACAGGGCTTCCGGATACCGGATTTGTCGATGACCTTGGCGCATTTGGGGCACCGACTCTATTGGGGATGGCCGGTCTGCTGATTGTGGTAATCGTGATTGCCCGGCGTTTGCGGGCTTCGACGGGCTAAAATAACGTTTCTGTAATCAATCCGGAAGCAGGCGGATGACCGTGTTTGCCTGCTTCCGTTTTTGATTCTGGGGATGGCTGGGGGTTAGGTGGGGAGGGAATGAATGTTGCCGGGAGTGGAGAGATTTGAGGGTATCCTTGAGTCTTTCCTGTGGTCGAATAGGCGGTGCTTTTCGCCGTATCGTCAGAAATCATCCAACTTTGTGGTCTCGATACACCCCGAGAAACGCACTCGAGGCACTCGACCACCAGGATGTTTTTTATCATACCGACAACTTGTTACCTATTCAAATCACCACTTCCAATGTTGCCCTATCATTCAATTGCTACCTGATGTTCAATTAATCACCAGGCTGCCGTCGGGGTTGAACCGCCAGCTGTCAGCATAGGCAACTTCCCATAAATAGCCGTCGGGGTCGGAGAAATAGCCGCTGTACCCGCCCCAAAAGGTGTCCTGGGCTGGTTTCTCCAGTTTGCCCCCGGCCTCAACCGCCTTTTGTAAAATTTCATCCACCTGAGATTTTTCGCGCGTATTATGCGCCAGAGTGATTCCCGGAAATGGCCCGCGTTTCGAGGGAAAATTCTCCGCGACATCTTCCGCTAATTTTTCCACCGGGTATAAAGCCAGGCACACGCCGCCAGTTTGAAAAAAGATGATCCCCGAGTCCGGGGTGCGGGTGGTGGGGAATCCCAACCCGTGATGATAAAACTGGTACGAACGGGATAGGTCTTTAACACCCAAAGTGATGATATGAATCCTCGGGTCCATTGCTGATCTCCTTATTGATCTACCTGCAGCATCGCGACGATTTTTTGCAGGATAACCTCGGCAATTTCTGCTTTTTTCATTAACGGCAGGGCTTCCTGGGTGCCGGACGGGAAGAGCAGCGTGACCCGGTTATTGTCCACGGCGAACCCGGCATCTTCTGCGCTGATGTCGTTGGCGGCGATCATGTCGAGTTGTTTGGCTTTGAGCTTTTTCTCGGCATTGACCAGCAGGTTTTCGCTTTCAGCGGCAAAGCCGACCGTGAGGCGCGGGGAACCTGTGGATTGCTTTTGCCTGCCAATTTCCAGGAGGATGTCTTC
>JABAHR010011585.1_pt1 | contig 19212 bp, 14 predicted proteins | sample 7062101 | NCBI WGS metagenome assembly JABAHR01 (sample SAMN14534553, study PRJNA622989) | marine sediment metagenome | biome: marine biome [ENVO:00000428]; feature: marine pelagic biome [ENVO:01000023]; material: deep marine sediment [ENVO:00002113] | place: India: Gulf of Kutch | collected... | reverse complement strand
GCAGCATCGCCCCGGGTGATCGCGGCATGCGGCTTGAGGTGGCCGGCATGTTTGGGGAGTTCGAGGTATCCGCGGACGGTAGTTTCGTCAATTTGCGGGAGCTCGATGATGCAGAAATCCGCTTCACCGCGGCCGGACCCGATACGTCACGGGTAGCCCGCTTCTTCGGCATCGACGACGTTCCCGATGATCCGTTTGCGATTCGTGGCGCCGTCTCCCGGTCGGGCACGTCGATCATCGTCGACAATGTGACCGTCGATGTCGGTGACACCACCTTCCAGCTCGATGCAGATCTTCTGGATTACCGGAGTGCGGGCGGCGCGACGATCAACCTCGCATTCGAAGGGCCTGACTTCTCGCGATTCAACCGGTTGCTGCGCCTCCCGGGCCGGCTTGGCGGGCCATTCTCCATGAGCGTCGCGGTCGTGCCTATCGATTCTGGCGGCGCCGATATCGAGCTGCGCGCTGTCACCGGGGACATTGCTTATTCCGTTGCCGGCATCCTCACCGGAGACCCGTCGCTCGCCGGTTCCAGTCTGAAGATCGGGTTCAACGGCCCGAACCTCCAGGTCGTCACCGACGCCCTTGGCATCGCAGGCATGCCGCGGCGGACTTATTCGGGCGATGTCTTTGTCGAAAGGCTGGTGGACGGCACTCGCCTGCGGGACGGAAAACTGGTTGTCGACGATGACTCGCTGCAATTCAGCGGCGTTCTCAGCGATGACATTTTGAGCAAAGGAAGCCGAATAGAGTTCGAGTTGCTGGCCGCGGACCTGGAGGCGACGCTGACGGCATTCGGACTCGGCCACCGCCTTGTGTCGGCCGATCGGTTCAGTGTGCGAGGCAACGTCACCGGCGATGGCTCGGGCTTGCTGTTCGATGCCGCGCAGGCGTCCTACGCTGGCGTGGATGCCCGTTTCGATGGCAGGCTGGCGCTGCCGGATGTCTTCGACGACAGCGATTTCCGCTTCCGGCTTGCGGGCGACGACTTGTCGCGATGGCTGCCGATGACCGACGCGTTCCGGACGCCTGATGCTCGGTTCGAACTGGACGGCGCGGTAAGCCTGAATGCCGGCCAGATAGACATTTCGGGTCTGCAGTTTGTCACAGGCCCGTCACGGTTGCTGGCGGACATCAGCCTGGACCCGGGATTGACGTTTGCGAGCGCGACCCTCGAAGCCACCTCACCAAATTTGAGTGAACTGTCTCCGCGCCTCGCGGAGAAAACCGACATGGCGGCGGTGCCGCTGCAGCTGGACGCCTCATTGACCTGGCGCGATAACCTGCTCGGGATCGAGGAACTGCACGCCACGATCGGCCGGGGCACGCTTGATGTAAGCGGGGTTGTCCGCGGGCCACCCAGCTTCGATGACACGAATCTGCGGGTTGAACTCGACGTTGTCGACCTCGGCAACCTGAGCGTTGCGCTGGGACGGGAATTGCCCGATCAACGGGCCCACCTGACAGCCACGTTCAGCGGCGCTGGCAACCTTGTCAGGCTCGAGGAATTTGCCGCTACTGTTGGCGAAAGCGACCTGCGCGGCGACTTCGAGTATCGCAGCGGTTCCACGCCGCATGTCATGCTGACCCTGGAATCGAACAAACTGGATTTGACGCCCTACCTGCCGCCGGTCGAGACGGCCGATCTCGACCCCACCGATGGGGTCGCGCCTGCATCAGTCGGTGCGCCGGACGAACGACTCATTCCAGGTGACCCGCTGCAGCTCGAAAACCTGGCGGTCATGGACGCCGATATCCGTCTCGACATAGGCGAACTCATTGCACGCCAGCACCGCTACCTCGATGCGACGCTCGAGGCGACAGTGGGCGATGGTGCGTTGACTGTCGACGCAATACGCTGGCGGAATGCCGATCAGGGTTTTTTCAACGGCCGGCTCATCGTCGAACCCGAAAAGCAGGGGTACCGGGTCGGCGGCCGATTCACAGGGGATGAGCTGAAGCTCGGGCTTCCGGCAACATCGCCCGAGGAATACGCGGCACTGCCAAGCTACGATCTCAATCTGGCATTCACTTCGACGGGTCGGGACCCGCGCGAGTTGGCAGCCTCGCTCAATGGTTACCTGAAGCTGACCAGTGAAGGTGGCCGGTTTCGCGCCGGCGCCATGCGCCTTTTCACCAACGACTTCCTCGTCCAGCTTCTAAATACGGTCAATCCCTTCGCGCGAAACGATCCTTACAGCGAGCTCAAGTGCGCAGTGGTGTTGGCGACCGTGGAGCAGGGCAAGGTCAGCGGGCTGCCGGTGCTGGTCCTGCAGAGCGATCGTCTCAAGATTCATGTCAATGCCAATATCGATCTTACGACCGAGCGCGTGGATGCTGATTTCAATACCGTGCCGATGAAAGGGCTCGGTGTCAGCCTCAGCAACCTGGTCAACCCCTACGTGAAAGTACGCGGAACGCTGGCGAATCCGACGCTGGGGCTGAACGCCGAGTCCACCCTGATCGAAGGCGGCGCCGCGGTGGCGACAGGCGGAATTACGATACTGGCGAAAGGTCTGAGAGACCGGTTTTTCTCGGACAAAGACCCTTGCGGTACCGCCGTCGCCAATGCGGAGGAAAAGTTCACGGCCCTGGAGGAAAAGTATGCGACCGGTGCCAACCGACGCGACTGAGGTCCCACCCCGGCTATCGCCCGCGCGGGTATTGACTCGCCGCTCCCCCGGCAGGTGTCGTCAATGACAGCGAGACAACGTCCGCCCATGTCGGGCAGCAGGATATCCGTTGCGCCGATGATGGACTGGACCGATCGGCACTGCCGGTATTTCATGCGCCTGTTGAGTCCATCGGTCAGGCTGTATACGGAGATGGTCACGGCCCAGGCGATCAGGTTCGGCGATCGCGAAAACCTGCTCCGCTTTGACGATGCGGAACATCCGCTCGCGTTGCAGCTGGGCGGCAGTGATCCCGGGCTGATGACAGAGGCCGCCGTCGCCGGGGATCGGTTGGGATACGACGAGATCAACGTCAATGTCGGATGTCCCAGTGACCGGGTACAAAGTGGCCGGTTCGGCGCTTGCCTGATGGCGACGCCGGAAACCGTCGCGACCTGCATCCGGGCGATGCAAGCGGCGGTCGAAGCGCCGGTGACGGTCAAGACGCGGATTGGAATTGATGATCATGACGATTACGACTTCCTCTGCAGGTTTATAGAGACCACGCGAACGGCCGGCTGCAAGACGTTTATCGTGCACGCCAGGATCGCGATCCTCTCCGGGCTCAGCCCAAAAGAAAACCGGACGATCCCGCCGCTCAAGTACGAGCGTGTTTATCGGCTGAAACAGGATTATCCGGAACTGACCATCGTGCTGAATGGCGGCGTGACGACGGTCGCCGAATGTCGCGAGCACCTCGATCATGTCGATGGCGTAATGATCGGGCGGCAGGCCTATCATCAGCCCTGGTTCCTGACGGAGCTCGAAGCGGCGTTCGGCGACGCATCCCTGGCGCTCTCCAGGCTCGATGTCGTGGAGGCCATGCTGCCGTATATCGAACGGGAGCTGTCAACGGGCGCCCAGCTTAAGCACATGACCCGGCACATGCTCGGCCTGTTTTCGGGTCAGCCCGGCGCGCGCGCCTGGCGTCGGGCCCTGAGCGAGAACGCCCATCGCCGCGGCGCCGGCGTCGAAGTCATCGAACAGGCACTGGCGAAGCTGCCGAGGGCGGCATAAGGAGGCCTACCGGTCGCCGATCGGCGACGCTATGCAGCGATACTTTTAGCCGGCTTGTAGCTACAATGCCGCAAAACAAACCCACGGAGACGCAGAATAAAAATGAGCGCCAAGGCCAGTAAGAAACACCAGACGATGGCTGAGCAGGCAGACATCCACCAGCTCTACGAGGAGTCGGTCCAGAACGTTGAGCACGAAATCGAATTCCTGCAAAACACCTTCGCAGAGATACGCAGCAGAAAGGCGCACCTGCTCCGCGAAGATTTTTGCGGCACAGCCAGTGCCGCCTGTGAATGGGTGAAGCAGGGCGAGGACTACAAGGCGATCGGTGTGGACATCGACCCCTCGGTGCTCGACTGGGGCCGGGAGCACCGCGTCGGCAGGCTGCCGGTGGCGGACCAGGCGCGGGTGCAGCTAATCGAATCGGACGTCATGACGGTCGAGACGCCGCCTGTCGATATCCTGGTCGCCTTCAATTTCAGCTACTGGATATTCGATACGCGCGAAAAGATGCTGGCCTATTTCAAGCGTGCGCACGCCGCTCTCAAGGACGATGGCCTGTTCTTCTGCGACCTGTTCGGCGGCTCCGAGGCCTTCGAGGAGACCAAGGAGAAGACCAAGCACGACGGCTTCACCTATATCTGGCACCAGGCGGAATTCCATCCGGTGACGCACTACATGCGGACCCATATCCACTTCAAATTCCCGGACGGATCCAGGATCAAGAAGGCGTTCACCTATGAGTGGCGACTCTGGACGGCGCCCGAGATTCGCGAGCTGCTGCTGGAAGCCGGTTTTCGTAACCCGACGGTCTACTGGGAAGGCGAGGACGAGGACGGCGAGGGCAACGGCGAGTTTTCGCCCGAGGAGAAAGGTGAGGCGGATCTCGCCTGGATCGCCTACGTCGTAGCCGAAAAGTAAAAATTATTTGTCGGGATTTAAATAACTTGGCGAATTAATACATACTGCACTTTACCTGTGCGACATGACATAATGCACGGGAAAATAATAACTTAGCGCGTATAATCGCCCGTCCTCCGGCGATTCGCGGCAGGAACCACGACCGGACTGGTAAACCACGGGATGGCACAAGACCTCGAAGTTGCGATTCTGTTCGCCGACGTCGTCGGCAGCACCCAGCTGTACGACAAGTTCGGCGATACCAAGGCGAGCGAAACCGTCGCGCGCTGTCTCGATATCATGAAGGACGCGACGACGCAGCATAACGGCACCGTCATCAAGACCATCGGCGATGAGGTCATGTCGACTTTTCCCACCGTCGACGACGCGATGGAGGCCGCGAGCCAGATGCAGAGCCTGATCAGCGGTCGCGATGCCGATATTCAGGTGTCGATCAGGGTCGGTTGCCATTTCGGACCGGTCGTGCAGGAGCAGAACGACATCTTCGGCGCAGCCGTGCACACGGCCAATCGCATGACCTCGCAAGCCAAGTCGAAACAGATCATTATCTCCGGCTCGACGGTCGAGAAGCTCGGACCCGAGTGGCAGGCGCAAACGCGTCAGATCGACGTGGCGACCGTCAGGGGCAGGCTCGACGAGGTGGCGCTGTTCGAGGTGCTTTGGCAGCCGGACGAGGCGACCAGCATGCTGCCGACCATCGACTGGGAGAGCAAAACCAATAGCGCGACCAGGATTAGGCTGACCTTTCGCGACCAGACGTTGGTGGTGGACGAGAACCGTAAAGGCATCAACATGGGTCGCGCAGAGGACAACGATCTCGTCGTCAAGGGAAACCTGATTTCAAGAATTCATGCGCGGGTCGAAATGCGTCGCGGTAAGTTCGTCCTGATCGATCAGAGTACGAACGGCACTTTCCTCGAGAACGCGCAGGGAGAGGAAACCTTTATTCGCCGCGACAGTACCGAGCTGACGGGCGAGGGCATTATCGGTCTCGGGCGGGTCGCCAAGCCCGGGACGCCGCTCGCGGTGCACTATATCTGCGAGGAATAGGCGGCAGCGTCAGGACGCCTCGGCCAGCTCCGCAACGACTTTCTCATGCTCCGCGCGCAATGCGTCCGGCAAACGCTCACCGTAGCTGTCGAGATACTCGCCTACCGAGCTCATCTCTGCGCGCCACTGCTCGACGTTGACTGAGAGCAGCGCTTCCATCGTCGCGTCCTCGACGTCGAGCCCGTTCGTGTCGATGTCTTCCGGCCGGGGCAGGTAACCGATCGGGGTTTGCTGCGCGTCGATCCTGTTTTCGCAGCGATCGATGATCCAGCGCAGGACCCGCAGGTTTTCTCCGAAGCCTGGCCAGAGGAATCTGCCGTCATTGTCCTGGCGGAACCAGTTGACGTGGAAAATTCTCGGCAGATTGTCCGATCGATCGGCGAACGACAGCCAGTGGCTCCAGTAATCGGCGAAGTTGTAGCCGCAGAACGGCTTCATCGCCATCGGGTCGCGGCGCACGACGCCGACTTCGCCGATCTTGGCTGCCGTCGTCTCGGAGGCGACGCCGGCGCCGACCAGGACGCCGTGATTCCAGTCCCTGGCTTCGTAGACCAGCGGCGCCAGTTCCTTGCGGCGGCCGCCGAAGATGATCGCCGAGATTGGCACGCCGTCCGGCGCATCTGCGAGCGTCGAGTAGCTTTTGTTGCGAGTCGCCGACACCGTGAATCGCGAATTGGGATGGGCGGCAGGTCCGTTTTCCGGATCGAAGTCGCGCCCCTGCCAGTCCCTGGCCGGTTTGCCGACCTTCTTGTCTTCCCACCAGGGTTCATTCTCCTCGGTGGTGCCGACGTTGGTGAAAATCGTGTCCGCCTGGATCATGTCGAACGCGTTCTTATTGGTCTTCTCGTTGGTGCCCGGTACCACGCCGAAGTAACCGGCCTCCGGGTTGATTGCCCGCAGCGTCCCTTCGCCGTCGAGGTGCAGCCAGGCGATGTCGTCTCCCAGTGTCCACACGCGCCAGCCCTCGTGCGAGTGCGGCGGAATGAGCATGGCCAGGTTGGTCTTGCCGCAGGCCGACGGAAATGCACAGGCAAGATAGTGGACTTCACCCTCGGGATTTTCGATGCCGACGATCAGCATGTGCTCGGCGAGCCAGCCCTCCGTGCGCGCCTGGTAGCTGGCGATGCGCAGCGCGTGGCACTTCTTGCCGAGCAGCGCGTTGCCGCCGTAGCCCGAGCCAATGCTCTTGATCGTCAGCTCTTCCGGGAAATGCATGATGAAGCGGCGCTCCGGGTCGAGGTCGCCGGTCGAATGCAGGCCCTTAACAAAAGTCCCTTCTTTTTCAATGCGTTGTAGCGCCTCAGTACCCATGCGCGTCATCAGGCGCATATTCACCACCACGTACGGACTGTCGGTGATTTCGACGCCGAGGCGAGCATATGGCGAATCGATCGGGCCCATGCAGTAAGGGATGACGTACATCGTGCGCCCACGCATGGCGTCCTCGAACAGCGCGTCGATTTTCGCGTGTGCCTCGCCGGGCGCCATCCAGTGATTGTTCGGACCGGCGTCCTCCCGGTTCTCGGTGCAGACGAAGGTCAGGTGCTCGACGCGCGCGACGTCGGACGGATCCGACAGGTGCAGGTAGCAGCCCGGGTACTCATCCTGGTTCAGCGGCGAAAGTACGCCGGACGCGCACATTTCATCGATTAATGCGCGGTATTCGTCCTCGCTACCGTCGCACCAGACAATCCTGTCCGGCTGTGTGCGGCTGGCCACTGAATCTACCCATTCCTGGAGGGCGGGAAGTGTCGTCGTCATCTTGGATACCCGAAAAGGTGCTGGTTTTTGTCGAGGCCCCCGCAGGGGGGCAGATCAAGGCGCGCAATTATACCTGTCACCGATCGATCTGCACGCACTTCTTCCGTGCGCCCGTGACGCAGTATATAGGGATATTTGAGCATATAAGACACCATCGGGCTCGGCGGCGCGGCAGCGGGCCGACTCGATCCACCGCACGGCTGAAGGCCCGTTCCTGTAGATTTCGGTCAAGACCGACCCGTACACGCTGATGCAGATCGCCAATCGCTGACGACGGCTCGCGAATAAGCGTGATCCCGGCATTTTCTTTTCGGTGCCGCAGCTGCAATGACGTATATTGCAGCCGTGCACTCCCTGACCGAATTCTTCGACGCCGATAGCCCGCTCAAAGCGCATCTTCCCGGATTCCAGACCCGGGAGGGGCAGGCGTGGATGGCCGAGGCGGTCGCCGACGCCATCGCGACGTCGGGCAAACTCGTCGTCGAAGCCGGTACGGGAACGGGCAAGACGTTTGCCTACCTGCTGCCGGCTCTGCTCGGGGGCAGGAAGACGATCATCTCGACCGGCACTAAGGCGCTACAGGATCAGCTTTATCACCGTGACCTGCCGCTGATCGGCAAGGCGGCCGGACGCCCCGTCAAGACGGCGCTGTTGAAGGGGCGGGCGAATTATTTGTGCCTGCAACGGCTGGAGTCGGCGTCCGCGCAGAGCATGTCGCCGGCAGTCGCCGACGATCTCGACGCCGTGCGTGAGTGGCGACACCGGACGTCGAGTGGTGATCGAGCCGAGTTGGTCGAGGTGGCGGAGGATTCCGGCGTCTGGCCGCTCGTTACCTCGACGGTCGATAATTGCCTCGGCAGTGACTGCCCGCTGTACCAGGACTGCCACGTCGTCAGGGCGCGGCGGGCAGCGCAGGAAGCCGACCTCGTGGTCGTCAATCATCACCTGCTGCTCGCGGACCTGGCAATGAAGGAAGAGGGCTTCGTCGAGTTCCTGCCCGGCGCTGATGTCGTGATACTCGACGAGGCGCACCAGGTCCCTGATCTCGCAGCGCAGTTTTTCGGTACCAGCCTCGGCAGCCGCGAGCTCGAGCGGGTGTTCGACGAGTTACGGGCTGCGACCCTGCCGCTCAAAGATGCGGAATTTCAGCGCCGCCTGGATGCGGCCCAGCAGGCGACGCGGGTACTCAGAGCCGAAGCGCCGCGGGACGAGGGCAGGTATGAATTGTCCGCAGTCCTCGAGCGACTGCAGGCGCCGATGCAGGATCTGTCGACCGCCCTGAAGGCGTTGCTCGAAGGCGTGACGGGCCTGAAAGAGGCGTCTGCTGAGATCGACAAGCTTTACGAGCAGCTTTATTCCGCCGTCGAGCGGCTGTCACATCTCGCCAGCGACGAGACCTGGGACGGGCTGCGCTGGCTCGACGTCAATCCACGCAGCATTCGCCTGCACCTGACGCCGCTCGACGTTGCCGATACGCTCAGCAGCCTGATCAACCAGGGTGACCAGGCGTGGATCTTCACGTCCGCGACGCTCGCTGTCGGCGACGACTTCAGTCATTTCACGAGTCGAGCGGGGCTCGGCGACGCGGCGGGCCTGCGTTTTCCCAGCCCGTATGCGCTGGACGCCAACGGGCTGGTCTGGCTGCCGCCCGGCTTGCCGGAGCCATCCGATGCGGGGCATACGGATGCAATGCTCGAGCAGGTGGTGCCGCTTCTCGACATGACCGCCGGCGGCATGTTCTGCCTGTTCACGAGTCATCGCGCGTTGAACGCCGCCCGTCGCTGGTTTCGCTCGCGCAAAAAGCGCCTGTCCGGGCGCCCCCTGCTGATCCAGGGTGATGCGCCGCGCGACGACCTCCTGCGGCGGTTTCGCGAGCACGGCGATGCCGTGCTCCTGGGTACCGGCAGCTTCTGGGAAGGCGTCGATGTCCGCGGCAGCGCATTGACCATCGTGGCCATCGACAAGCTGCCGTTTGCCTCGCCGGCGGATCCCCTGATGATGGCGCGACTGGAATTCATCCGGCGCCAGGGCGGGAATGGATTTACCAGTCACCAGTTGCCACTCGCGGTGCTGGCACTGAAGCAGGGCGCCGGTCGCTTGCTGCGCGACGAATCGGATTTCGGTGTCATCGTCCTGTGCGATCCACGCATAAGGACGAGGAGTTACGGCCGCGTGTTTCTCGAGAGTCTTCTGCCGATGCCGCATACGGAGTCCGTCGACGAAGTTGCCGGTTTTCTCGCGCGTCACGAGGCCGGCCGGGTGCCGGCAGGGAGCGCTGCCGGATGAAGCTGCTGGCGATCGACACCTCATCGAATGCTTGTTCGGTTGCGCTCGGCGTCGACGGCGACATTCGGGACGAGCATGTCGTCGAACCGCGGGCGCACACGACGATTCTCATGCCGATGATCTCGAGGCTGATGGACGCGGCCGCGATTACTGCGGCGGATCTCGACGCCGTCGTGCTCGGCAACGGGCCCGGCTCGTTCATCGGCATGCGAATAGGGGCGTCGGTGGCCCAGGGTCTTTGCTATGCGGCGGGTTTGCAGATACTGCCGATCAGTTCGCTGGCGGCCGTTGCCGCGGAGGCGATGAGCGAATCCGATGCCGGGCGGGTCGTCGTCACGCAGGACGCGCGCATGCATGAAGTTTACGTTGGGGAGTACCGCCGCGGAAAACACGATCTGCCGGAGGCGGAATGCGCCGAATACATCGCGCCAGCAGGCAATCTCGACCTGCCGGGGGAGCGGTACCTGGCAGCAGGCGGCGGCTGGCGTCGATTCCCCGAGTTGGCGCAGGACAACAAAGCGNNTGGCGTCGATTCCCCGAGTTGGCGCAGATCAACAATGCGCAGATACTGACCTTGAGTGAGGTCGTCGAACCGCGCGCCTGCTACCTGCTGTCGCTGGCAGCAGCCGCGCCGGACGCCGCGATTCCACCTGCCGAGCTGGTGCCCGCCTATCTGCGGCAAAAGGTCGCGGATGCGTCGCCGCGCAAACGTTGACGAGATCTCGACACTGGCCAGTCAGTAACGAGCGCAACGGCGAAAGCGACGAAATCGTCGTCACAGAAATGTAATATTTGCTTGCTCTAATGCGGAGTTGCGGCCCTGCAGGGTGCCGGAGGCCCCGATTGCGCTGACGACCTGGCGAGTGCACACGTTGAGTAGCTGTAAAATTTTGATTGTGGAGGACGAACGTCCGATTCGCGAGATGATTGCATTTCATCTGTCGCGAGCGGGATTCGATACGCTCGAGGCGGAGGACTGCAAGGAGGCCCGCCAGCTTCTGACGGACGAGCAGCCTGCGCTTGCGCTTATTGACTGGATGCTCCCCGACATGAGTGGCCTCGAGTTGACTCGAATGCTGAAGCGCGACGACGAATTCGAGGACCTTGCGGTCATCATGCTGACTGCACGGGCGGACGAGCATGACAAAGTTACCGGTCTGGAGGGCGGTGCGGATGACTATGTCACGAAACCGTTTTCGCCCCGCGAGCTGGTCGCCCGGATCACTGCGGTATTGCGACGGTCCCGCAGCGCGCATGAAGAGACGATTGTCGCAGGCGAGATCGAACTCGACGCCGCGGCGCACCGGGTTGCTGTGCATGGTCAGGAGGTGCACCTCGGTCCGACCGAGTATCGGTTGCTCAAGTACCTGATGACCCATGCCGACCGCGTCTACAGCCGCAACCAGTTGCTCGACCGGGTCTGGGGTGCCAATGTCTATGTCGAGGAGCGGACCGTCGACGTGCATGTGCGCCGGCTCCGCAAGGCGCTGATCGATCATGGCGTCGAGCGCTACATCCAGACGGTACGGGGCGCGGGATACCGGTTTTCGATTCTCGATGCCTAGCGAATCCGGTCCGCGAGAACAGGAAGCAGCGTGTCGAAAGTCAGGCGACAACTCTTAATCGGGCACCTGCTGGTCCTGGGCGCTGGTGCGCTGATCGGTTGGGTCTATGGTGAGACCGCGACTGGACTGCTGGTCGCCGCGCTGATCGCGCTCGGTTGGCAGCTGCGTCAGCTATTGCGATTCGAGGCGGCGATTCGGAGTCACAGTTTCGGCAGCCTCAAGTATGGTGACAGCGTCTGGTCACAAATGTACTCGCGGTTTTCGTACCAGCGCCAGCGGGCTCGCGAATACCGCAAGAACTACCGGCGCCTGCTGAAAGAAGTTCGCAAGTCGACGAATGCAATGCCCGACGGGGGCATCGTTCTGAACCAGGATTTCGAGATTGTGCTCTGCAACAAGGCGGCCCAGCGGCTCGCGGGTTTTCGCCGAAAGAAGGATAGGGGGCAGCGGGTCGATAACATCCTGCGCGACCCGGCGTTTGGTGCCTATCTGAAATCCGGCGACTTCGCCGATGGCATCGAGATCGGCTCCCCACTGACGGAAAACGGATGGTTGCTGTGCCGGATTGTCCCGTACGGTGCAGACCAGATGTTGCTGCTGATCCAGGACATCACTGAGCGCCGCCGATTGTCGGCAATGCGGCGCGAGTTTGTGGCCAATGCATCGCACGAGCTCCGCTCGCCGCTGACAGTCGTCAGCGGCTATCTCGACACACTTGTCGATGATTCGGAGGTGCCGGATGCCTGGCGCAAGCCTTTCGAGCAGATGCGGCTGCAAACGACGCGCATGAACAATATCGTCGCCGAGTTGCTCGAACTGTCGCGACTGGAAGGAGCCGGCGCGGCGCCGACGGACGAGATCGTCGACGTCTGCGGATCATTGACTGCGGCCAGGAAGTCGATGCAGGGCAGCGATGGCAGTGCATCCGTCGAAGTCGAGTGCGCGACTCGCGCCCAATTGACCGGCAGCACGGCAGAGATCAAATCGCTCATCGATAATTTGTTGTCGAATGCCCTGCGGTACACGCCGTCCGATGGTTCGATTGTATTGTCATGGCGCGTTGACGACGATGCGGCCCGCTTGTCCGTCAGTGATACCGGCATCGGCATCGAGGAAGAACATATCCCGCGTCTCACGGAACGCTTCTTCCGGGTCGATCCCGGTCGCAGTCGCGAGCAGGGGGGCGTGGGCCTCGGACTGGCGATCGTGAAACACATCCTCGAACGCCATGATGCCAACCTTGTCATCGAAAGTACGCCCGGACACGGCAGTCGATTCACCTGCCTTTTCCCGTTATCGAGGATCGCGGTCGCCGAGCCCGTATCTATCGCCGACGATAGCTGACAGGCCGGTTTCCCGCAGCGGTCGCCCGCCGCCTTCACGTCAGCCAGGGGTGTCATAAAAATGCAATAAATCTGTCACCGTGCTGCAATACGCGGTTTGTAACGTGCGCGCCGTGAACGCGTCGCAGAAAAGCACTGTGATCGTACTGTGATGCCGTCGTTGCACACTGACCCATTGACCAGGAAATCTAATGAAAACAGGAATGTACAGGCTGGCGCGGTGTTTCTGCCTGGCCTTGCTCGGCACAGTCGCCCCCCTTTCAGCCGGAGCGCAGGACAGCTGGGTCGACAAGCTGTCGTTCAAGGGCGATTTTCGTCCCCGTCTGGAACTGATCGACCGAGATGAAGATTCGATCGGGCAGCCGGTCGACGAGCGACGTCGCGGCCGCTTCCGGGTTCGCTTCGGGATGACGGCGGAAGTCAATGACGACGTCGACTTCATCTTTGAACTGTCAAGCGGTGGCGACAACCCGGTCTCCACGAACCAGTCGTTCGACGGCGGATTTACGCGCAAGGACATTGGCATCAACCTGGCTTACGTCGACTGGAGTGCGACGGACAACCTGGATGTGCAGGTCGGCAAACTGAAGAATCCCTGGTATCGGCCGGGTGGACATCACCTTGTCTGGGACAGCGACCTGAACCCGGAAGGGTTGTTCGCCAAGTACGAACGCGACAGTTACTTTGTCTCTTTTGGCGGCTTCGGCGTCGAGGAGCGCTCGAGCGGGAATGATTCACTGTTGTACTCCCTTCAGGGTGGGTACGAGTTCGCCTTGTCCCAGTCAAACACGTTGCTGGTCGGTCTCGGTTACCACGCGTATACCAACATGGTTGGCAACAGCCCGTTCTGGAACGGCGATCCGTTCGGCAATACCGTCGATGCGAACGGCAACTTTGTTTATGACTACCGGATGGTGCAGGGCTTCGCCGAGTATTCGACTAGCTTCCGCGACTATCCGCTCAGTTTCTTCCTTGATTACATCCATAACACGGAAGCACCGGCGTTCGACACGGGCTACGCATTCGGCGCCAAGATCGGCAAAGTCAGTCAGCCGGGTGACTGGGAGGCCTCGATTGCCTACCAGGATATCGAACGGGATGCCCTGGTCGCTTTATTCACCGACTCGGACTTCGGCGGTGGCGGGACGGACGCAACCGGATTCACGATCAGGGGCAAATACGGGCTGAGCAAGAACTGGGATCTTGGCAGCACGCTGTTTGTTAACGAGATTGAGGAGAACCAGGGTAACCCGACCGACTACCTGCGACTCCAGATCGACCTCGAATTCAAGTTCTGATGCTTGCGGCTGGCTCTGTCATTATACTGTCACATAGATAACGCACGGTAAGGCCTGGAATCAAAATGGAAGCCAGCGACATCACCGATCATATCTCCCGGCGCTTCAACAAGGACCTGGAGGACCTGCGCAACTCGGTCCTCAATATGGGCGGCCTCGTTGAACAGCAGTTATCGAGCGCAATCGCAGCAATCGTCAGTGGCGACAGCGAGCTGGGCCTGCAAGTCGCCAACGATGACTACAAGGTCAACAAGCTCGAAGTCAACATCGACGAGGAATGCAGCCGGATCCTGGCAACGCGGTCGCCTGCCGCCAGCGACCTGCGATTGATCGTCGCCATTATCAAAACGATTACGGACCTCGAGCGCGTCGGTGATGAGGCCGAGAAGATCGGTTTCCTTGCCTCGAAACTCGCGGCGATGGACCGGCCTTCCGATTCCTACAGGGAACTCAAGAACCTCGGAAACCACGTGCTGCAGATGTTGCGGGATGCGATGAACGCGTTTGCGCGCCTCGACGTCGAGGAGGCCTACCGGGTCGTCCGCGAAGACGAAGAAGTCGATCGCGAATACGAGACGATCGCCCGGCAGGGCATTACGTTCATGATGGAGGATCCGCACAATATCAAGCGTGTCATGAACGTCACCTGGGTGGCCCGGGCACTCGAGCGTATCGGCGATCACTCCAAGAACATATGCGAATATGTCATTTATATGGTCGAGGGACGTGATGTGCGCCATACGGACATTGTAGAATCCGGCGACGATTCGAGGGACTGATCTGAAACTATGACCTTACCCGGCAGACGCCTGCTGAACCTGGCAGGATTCTTCGGCTGCGCCGGCCTGATGGCCTACGCGCTTTATGCCGAACACGTTCTTTTCCTGATGCCTTGCCCTTTGTGTGTATTTCAGCGCATGGCCGTGATCGCGCTCGGCATCTGCTTTGCGATCGCTGCGCTGCATAACCCGTCCGGGCGCGGCCGCTACATCTACACGGCACTGATCGCTGTCACGGCGGGCGCAGGTATCGGCGTCGCCGGGCGTCATGTCTGGCTGCAGAATCTGCCGCCCGACCAGGTACCGTCTTGCGGACCGGGTTTTGACTACATCATCGAGTCGTTTCCGCTCGCCGACGCGCTGAATCTGATCTTCACGGGTTCGGGGGAGTGCGCGAGCATCGACTGGCAGTTCCTCGGCCTGTCCATGCCCGCCTGGGTGGTCATCTCGGTCACCGTTATTGGCGTATTCGGTATCTGGAATAACCTGCGTAACGCATAGCGTTCATCCGTCCGGCAGCAGTCGCTCCATGATGCCGCGGTACATGTCGACGAGCGCCGACACGCAGGACAGACGGACGAATTCATTGGCCTGGTGAATACTGTCGTTCGCGGGTCCGAGCTCCACGACTTCAACTCCGTACGGCGCTATGTAGCGCCCGTCGGAGGTTCCGCCACCGGTCGACTGAGCCGGCTCCCTGCCGCTGACCGCTCGTACCGAGTCGACGACCGCCTCGATCAGTGGTCCCGGGTCAGTGGCGAATGGTTCACCCTGCAGTTGCCAGGAAACCGGATCACCGATGCCATGGCGGTCCAGAATGTTCGAGACCGTCGTTTCGAGCTCGTCAGCAGTCCAGTCGGGCGAATAACGAAAGTTGAAACGCACCGTCAGATCGGGTGGCGTCACGTTCAGCGCGCCGACGCCCGCCTCCAGGTGAACGACCTGGAAACTGGTCGGCGGAAATCGGTCATCTGCATGCTTCCAGTCAAAGGCATGCAGTTCCGCGAGCGCCGGCGCGAATCGCCGGATCGGGTTGTCCACCTGGTCTGGATAAGCAACGTGGCCCTGCCGGCCGCGCACGATCAGTTCGCCGCTCAGCGATCCCCGCCGCCCGATGCGGATTGTGTCACCTGCCGCACTCGAGCTCGATGGTTCCCCGATCACGCACCAATCGAGTTGCTCGCCACGGGCGGACAATGTCTGCATGACCCGGCGTGTCCCGTCGATCGCGTCCCCTTCCTCGTCGCTGGTCAGCAGGAATGCAAGTGAGCCCTCAAAGCCGGGATGATCAGCGAGAAAGGATTCCGCCGCGACGATCATCGCCGCGAGGCCGCTTTTCATGTCGGCCGCCCCGCGACCGAAAATCCTGTCATCTCTGGCGACAGGATCGAACGGATCTGTTTGCCAGGCATCGATGTTTCCAGGTGGCACGACATCCGTGTGCCCGGCAAAACAAAGCAGCGGGCGGGTGCTGCCAATTCGTGCCCAGAGGTTGCTGACCTCGCCGAAGTCGAGTTGCTCGGTCGTGAAACCAAGGGCCTCGAGGCGTGTCGCGATCACTGCCTGGCAGCCATCGTCGGCAGGCGTAACCGACCGGCGGCGGATGAGCTCGGCCAGCAGGTCGAGGGCGGATTGGGAGGCAGAATTCATCTGCCGTGGTCTGTCGTCATCAGTGATAAAAGGTTAGTCAAAACAGCCAGTTAATTAATCCGGTTCTGCAACAATTCCGTAACATTGGGCCTTTAAGCTGTCGCCAACATTCCCAATCCACCTGGAGAAATTAGTTGTGGGCAAGAGAAGCATGAGAACGACGTTCCTTGCAAGCGCCGCCATGAGCGCACTGGTTTGCGGAACCGCGCTGGCACAGGCCGGGCGTGACTACGTTTATATCGTCGGCTCTTCGACGGTTTACCCGTTTTCAACGGTTGTTGCAGAGCGCTTCGGACGTGGTACCGAATTCAAGACGCCGAAGGTGGAGGCTACCGGATCCGGTGGCGGTATCAAGCTGTTCTGCGATGGCATCGGTGTGGACTATCCGGATGTCGCGAACGCGTCCCGCGCGATCAAAAAGTCTGAAATCGAATCCTGTGCCGCCAACGGCGTCACCGAGATTATCGAAGTCAAGATAGGTTACGACGGTATTGTCATGGCAAATGCAATGGCCGCCACGGAAATGGCGCTGAGCCGTCGCGACCTGTATCTGGCACTGGCGAAAGAAGTGCCCGGAGACGCTGAGGGCGAACTCATCGAAAATCCTTTCGAGACCTGGCGGGACGTGAACCCGGCGCTGCCGGCAATGCGAATCGAGGTCCTGGGCCCACCGCCGACTTCCGGTACCCGGGACGCCTTCGTCGAGCTGGCCATGGAGGGTGGTTGCCAGACCGTTCCGTGGATCAAGGCATTGAAGGATTCGGACGGCGACAAGTACAAAGCAGTGTGTCACACGATTCGTGAAGATGGTCGTTTTGTCGAAGCCGGCGAGAATGACAACCTGATTGTGCAGAAGCTGGAAGCCAATCCGTCGGCATTCGGCATCTTCGGTTTCAGCTTTCTCGATCAGAATGCCGAGAAGGTCAAAGGCGCGTCGATCGACGGCGTCATACCGACGTTCGATGCGATCGCGGATGGCCGTTACCCCGTCTCTAGACCACTTTATTTCTATGCGAAAAAGGCGCATGTCGACGTGATTCCGGGGTTGCGCGGCTTCCTGCGAGAATTTGCCAGCGAACGCGCCTGGGGCGATGAGGGCTACCTGTCCGATCGCGGGCTGATCCCCATGCCCGATGCAGAGCGCCGGGCCGTGACCGCAACGGTTCTATCGCTGACGCCTTTATCCATGGCGCAGGAATGAAGATAGCGTTACCGGTCCCGCAGTCGAAAAAGGCGGCTGCGGGACCGCCGTTTTCCTGCGGCCCTGGTCGACTGGAGTAATTTTCCGGAATGCAAACGACGACATTGGTCCTGATTCTGATCGCAATGGCGGCTGGCGCTTTCTATGCCGGGCGCGAGCGGTCGCTTGCCGTCGCATCCGGACCGCGCCGTCTGCAGAGCCTGCATTCGCTGCCTGGCTATTACGGTTACTTCACGGCGATCTGGGCACTGCTGCCTGCCATCATCCTTATGTTGCTGTGGACCCTTGCCGAGGACCGCGTGATCGTTGCCATGGTCGTCAAGAGTCTCCCCGATGCGCAGCAATCGTTGTCGACAGGAGAGCTGAATCTTCTCGTCAACAACATCCAGAATCTAGCGACCGGCGACATCGTTTCCGGAGAAGTAGACGCGATCCTCCAGGAAGCGTCTGTCCGTTACCTCGATCTCGTTGCCGCCAGTCGAAACCTGCTGGTCACCCTCACACTGGGTCTTGCCGTACTCGGCGGCGTGATTGCCTGGCGGAGAATCTCACCCGATTTCCGGGCACGGAACAGCGTCGAGCGTGTGGTCAGTGGCTTGTTGATCGCTGCCTCCAGCATCGCGATATTCACGACGATCGGCATTGTCATGTCCGTGCTCTTCGAGGCGATCCGCTTCTTCCGCGAAGTGCCGGTGACCGAGTTTCTGTTCGGGCTCAACTGGAGTCCGCAGACGGCGATTCGCGCAGATCAGGTCGGTTCGTCCGGCAGCTTTGGCGCCGTGCCGCTGTTCACCGGCACATTGCTGATCACAGCGATCTCGATGCTCGTGGCGGTGCCGATCGGCCTGATGACGGCAATCTTCCTGGCCGAATATTCGTCGAATCGGGTGCGAGCAGCCACGAAGCCCATTCTCGAGATTCTTGCGGGCATCCCGACCGTGGTCTACGGGTTTTTCGCGGCACTGACAGTCGCGCCCGCGGTTCGGCAGATCGGAGAGTCCATGGGCTTCGCGGTCGCCTCGGAAAGCGCGCTCGCCGCCGGTCTCGTGATGGGTATCATGATTATCCCGCTCGTCTCTTCCCTTTCCGACGACGCAATCAACGCAGTACCGCGCGCGATGCGCGATGGTGCCCTCGCGTTGGGGTCGACGCGATCGGAAGCGATGATCAAGGTCCTGCTGCCGGCGGCGCTGCCGGGCATCGTCGGCGGGATCCTGCTCGCGGTCTCCCGCGCCATCGGCGAGACGATGATCGTCGTGATGGCGGCCGGGCTGGCAGCGAACCTGACCGCCAATCCGCTCGAGGCCGTCACGACCGTGACCGTGCAGATCGTGACCCTGCTCGTCGGCGACCAGGAATTCGACAGCGCCAAGACGCTGGCCGCTTTCGCCCTCGGCCTGATGTTGTTCGTCGTGACCTTATGCCTGAATGTGATTGGCCTTCAGGTCGTGCGCAAGTACCGAGAGGCTTACGACTGATGTCTGACAAACGCGCGACCTTACAGAAAGTAGAAGCAAGCCTCGCAGGCAGACGCCGCAAGGAAGCCCTGTTCCGTGTCTTCGGCATTGGCGCGACGCTCGTTGGGGTCTTCTTCCTGGTCACGTTTTTCTGGACGCTGATTGCGCAGGGTTCGAGCGCATTCGTGCAGAGCTTTGTCGAACTCGACGTC
>JABAHR010006257.1_pt2 | contig 19226 bp, 24 predicted proteins | sample 7062101 | NCBI WGS metagenome assembly JABAHR01 (sample SAMN14534553, study PRJNA622989) | marine sediment metagenome | biome: marine biome [ENVO:00000428]; feature: marine pelagic biome [ENVO:01000023]; material: deep marine sediment [ENVO:00002113] | place: India: Gulf of Kutch | collected... | reverse complement strand
ACGATGTAGGGCTGCGAGATGGTCTGCCCATGACCGATCGGCAGCGGTCGGTTCTCGTAGGCCAGTCTGCGCTGAAAGCGGGGCACGAAGAGGTGGCGAGGCACGCGACCCAGCACGTCCATGACCCGGGCATCCAGCGACGTCTTGCCGATGTAGCGGCTGGTGTCGGCGACATCCTGGCGGATGAGCTCGACCATGCGCGCCCTGTCGCGCTCGTAGTCGTCGGCCGGCGCGGCGGGCGAAACTGCCAGCANNGGTTGATGCCAGGATCCGATATTAGCAGCCCTCGCACGCGGTTGGCCGTAGCGAACCCTGACCTGGGTCAACGACGGCCGCCTTGGCGCGTCGCGGCGTTCGGCCGGCGGAGAGGATCTGGAACACCGGCGGCGTGTTCGTGGCCGCCATGATCGTGCCTGCGGGGCACTGTAATTCGCCCTACGGCCGACGAAGGCGCTGATTGGATGCCGGGCGACCTCTGACACGCCGCTTTCACACCGACGCGCCGTGCCGCTTAAAATAGCGCACTTGCGTCGGGAGCGGCATTCCGCACGATCACTTCTGCGCCCCGCCGGCGATTTCGACCAACCGCTTCCCCGGCGCACCGAGGAGGTCAAGCATGCCGCTCGGCGGGGAATCCGAGCGCCATGAAGCGCCGCTGGTCGATGCCCGATATGGTTGGCGCAGCCGGCGGCAGGGGAGACCAGCACGTTGCCCGCACGCGATAAACCCGGGTTTCGACGCTGGCACGAACGTCAGCTGCTCGAGAGCTTCGCCTGGCTCACGCTGTGCCTGCTGAGCGGGATCGTGTTCGCAACGATTCTGGAGTTCATCGGCTTCGGTACCCCCGGGCTCACGCCCATGATTACCTTGGTCGTTCTGTACGGGATAGGCCTCGTGGGCGTGGCGGCGTGGCGGCGTTTCTGGGCGATATTCTCGCACGCACAGCATTGCGCCAATCGCGCGAGCTGCCCGCAGTGCGGCGCCTATGGGCTGTTCGACGTCGCCGACGGCGCGGGGCCGATTCCCGCTGACTGCCGCCGCTGCGGCCATCGCTGGACGATCGAGTAGCCGGGCGGCGAGAGCCGGTCGCGGCTGAGGGCGCCGCGCAGCGCCGGCACGGCCGCCAAAGCGGGTGCGCCCGGGCCAGCTGCCCTCGAGCGTTGCCGGTCGTTGCGCACACTCGCTTTCGGGCCGAGCAGTATAATCGGCGGCGCGCTGCCGAAACGCCACCACGCCCCGGCCACTCCCGCATGCCGACGCTGATGAGCACCTTCGAAGCCAAGAAACAACGCTTGATAGGCCAGCTGGGCGGCGGCGGCGTGCGCCTCGCGAAGCCGACCTCGAACCTGTTTCGCGACCGCGGTGAGACGCCCTCTCGGCGCCTCGACGTGCGCGACTTCAACCACGTGCTCGCCATCGATACCGAGCGGGGCTGGGTCGAGGTGGAAGGCATGACCACCTATGCCGATCTTACCGACGCCACTCTCGCGCGGGGCGTCATGGTCGCGGTAGTTCCGCAGCTCAAGTCGATTACCATCGGCGGGGCGATAGCGGGCATCGGCATCGAGTCGTCGTCGTTCAAATACGGCTTGCCGCACGAGACGTTGCTCGAGATGGAGGTGTTGGTAGGCGACGGGCGCGTGCTGCGGTGCACGCCGGACAACGAGCATCGTGATCTTTTCTACGGCTTTCCCAACTCCTACGGCACCCTCGGCTACGCGCTCAAGGTCAAGGCGCGGACGGTGCCGGCCGCACCGTACGTCGCTCTAGAGCACATCCGTTTTGCGGACGCCGCGGCGCTGTTCCGCGGCATCGAAGAGCTCTGCGCCCAGGAGATCGACTTCCTCGACGGCACCGTTTTCGGCCCCGACGAGCTCTACCTCACCGTTGGCCGATTCGCGGACCAAGCGCCCTACACGAGCGACTACACCTACACGGACATCTACTATCAGTCGATTCGCAGACGGCCGAGCGACTATCTGACGACGTACGACTACCTCTGGCGCTGGGACACGGACTGGTTCTGGTGCTCGCAAAACCTCTACGTCCAGAACCCGCTCGTGCGCCGGCTCCTCGGTCGACGCCGTCTCAACTCGATCACCTACACCAAGGTCATGCGTTGGAACAGCCGCTGGGGGCTTNNATCGAAAGGCTGCTTGGCCTTCAGTCGGAATCCGTTATCCAGGATGTCGACATCCCCATCGAGAACGCCGCGCGGTTCCTCGACTTCTTTCACCGCGAGATCGGCATTCTGCCGATCTGGATCTGTCCCATCGGCAGCTTCGACACGTCTGCAAGATTCGATCTTTACGCGCTCGATCCGCAGAAGCTCTACGTGAATTTCGGCTTCTGGGATGCCGTGCGCAGCCGCCAACGGCTGCCGGAGGGCTACCACAACCGCAAGATCGAGCGCATGGTCCGCGAGCTCGGCGGCGTAAAATCGCTCTACTCGGACAGCTACTACGCGCCGGACGAGTTCTGGCAGATCTACAACGAGCCGGCTTACCGCAAGCTCAAACAAAAGTACGACCCCCAGGCGGTCTTCGCGGATCTCTACGAGAAGTGCGTGCGGCGGGCGTAGCGCGATCCCGTTCCGCCGGGGGCCCCGGCGGGGTCGCGCCATCGCGTGGTGCGCAGCGCCGGGCGGCGCACCCGACACCGGTTGAATTTCCGCCGCGCCGCCACCAGAACGACACCGGGTTCGGCAACCGGATGACACCCTCTTAACGCGCCCCATGTCGCACGCGCTCTCGATACAGCAGCTCACGAAGACCTACGCCAACGGGTTGACCGCGCTAAAGGGCATCAGCCTGAACGTGTCCGAAGGCGACTTCTTCGCGCTGCTCGGCCCCAACGGGGCCGGTAAGTCCACCGTTATCGGCATCATCTGCTCGCTGATCAACAAGACCGCCGGCCGCGTCGCCATCTTCGGCCACGACATCGACAGCGACTTTGGCCGGGCGAAGGCGTGCCTCGGCGTCGTTCCGCAAGAGTTCAACTTCAGCATGTTCGAGACCCCGCTGCAGATCGTCGTCAATCAGGCCGGCTACTACGGCATCGATCGCAGGCGCGCCCACGAGCGCGCCGAGAAGTACCTGAGCCAGCTCCGGCTGTGGGAGAAACGCGACGCGAGCTCGCGGATGCTCTCAGGCGGCATGAAACGCCGCCTGATGATCGCCCGCGCGCTCGTCCACGAGCCGCGTCTGCTCATCCTCGACGAGCCCACCGCCGGCGTGGATATAGAGATTCGCCACTCCATGTGGCGCTTCCTGCGCGAGATCAACGCGCGCGGGACCACCATCATCCTCACCACGCACTATCTCGAGGAGGCCGAGCATCTGTGCCGGCACATCGGCATCATCGACCACGGCCAGCTGATCGAGGACACCAGCATCAAGGAGCTGCTCAAGCGGCTCAACACTGAGACCTTCATTCTGGATCTCGAGCGGCCGGTCGACACGCTTCCCGACTCGCTCGATCGTGACATCCGCCTGATCGATCCCACGACCATCGAGGTGGACGTCTCCAGAGACCAGCCTATAAATCACGTCTTCGCCGATCTGTCGTCACACGACATACGCATCGTCAGCATGCGCAACAAAAGCAACCGCTTGGAGGCGCTGTTCATGCGTCTGGTCGGAAACGGCGAGGGCGAGGCCCGATCACCGTCATGACACTTGCCGAGCGATACGTCGCGTTCGAGACCATCGTCATCAAGGAAATCACGCGATTCACCCGGATCTGGACGCAGACGTTGTTGCCGCCGGGCATTACCACAGCGCTGTACTTTCTGATTTTCGGCAACCTCATCGGCCCGCGAATCGGTGAGATGGACGGCTTTCTCTACATGGATTTCATCGTGCCGGGACTGATTCTGATGGCCGTCATCACCAACTCCTATGCCAACGTCTCCTCGTCGTTCTTCAGCGCCAAGTTTCAGCGATTCGTCGAGGAGATGATGGTGGCACCCGTACCGAACTACCTGATCCTGCTCGGATACGTCGCCGGCGGCGCCGCCCGGGGCATCCTGGTCGGCATCCTGGTCACCGTCGTGGCGATGTTTTTCAGCGACATCCGCGTTCACGACCCGCTCGTGGTGGGCTCGATCGTCTTGCTCACCTCGGTGCTGTTTTCGCTCGGCGGGTTTATCAACGGCATCTTCGCCCACAGCTTTGATGACGTCTCCATCGTGCCGACGTTCGTGCTGACGCCGCTCACCTATCTGGGCGGCATCTTTTTTATTCCATCAAGCTGCTGCCCGAATTCTGGCAAACCGTTTCGCTGACCAATCCGATCCTGTACATGATCAACGCGTTCCGCTACGGATTTCTGGGCATCTCGGACATCGACCTGCTCGTGTCGTACACGTTGATCATCGGCTTCATCGCCGTGCTTTTTGCGCTGAGTCTGTATTTGCTCAACAGGGGCTACGGCATACGAAGCTGATTGCCGGGCGTGCGGACGAGACGGGCCGGCGCTGCCCCGAGAGGCGCAGGCGACGCGCGGCCCGCGGAACCTTTCGGCGCGACGCCCGTCGGTCCGTACGGATCAACCGAGTAGGAATGAGGAGACTGGCGCTATGAAAAGACTGCTTTTAGTGGTCGCAACGCTGATGGCGGCGACGTCGGCGCACGCCCAGGTCGAAAACGTCGACAGTGCCCGGCTCAAGACCCTGCTAGAGGAAGGCGTGCCGGTCATCGACGTGCGCACCGCACCGGAGTGGGCGAACACCGGTGTCGTCCCGGGCAGTCACCCATTGACGTTCTTCGACGAGCAGGGCCGCTACGACGTGGGCTCGTGGGTCGAGCAGCTGGACGCGATTGCCGACAAGAGCCAGCCTTTCGCTCTGATCTGCCAGCAGGGCGTGCGCAGCGAGGCCATCAGCCGCTTCCTCGTCGACCAGCTCGGCTACAAGCGGGTTTACAACGTGATGCGCGGCATCGCTGGCTGGATCCAGGAGGGTTATCCCATCGTGACCCCCTGAACGGCGTCACGGCTCGAGATTGACAAACGCCGACGGGTACGCGTCCAGGGCCGCGCTGCCCCCCGTGTGAAGAAAGAGGACGGTCTGACCCTCGCGAAAACGACCCTGGCGCACGAGACCGATGAGCCCGGCCATCGCCTTGCCCGAGTAGACCGGGTCCAGCAGCAGGCCCTCGAGTCGGGCGACCAGCGAGATGGCTGCCACCGTCTCGGCGGTCGGCACGCCGTAGGCGGGCCCCGCGTAGCTGTCGAGGAATTCGACCCGGCCCCAGTCGATGTCCGCGACGGCTCCGAGCAGATCCGCCACACCATCGGCAATGGGTCGCACCGCGCCGGCCACTGCTTCCCACGGCGTCTCGTCACACACGCCGATTACGGGAAACGCCGCGCCGCGCGCCTGACACCCCACCACCAGCCCGGCCTGCGTGCCCCCGCTGCCACTGGCGAGGACCAAGGCGTCGGGTGACAAGCCCTGGGCGTCTGTCTGCGCCAACAGCTCGGCGGCACATTCGACGTAGCCCAGCGCGCCCAACGGACAGGAACCGCCCACCGGAATCACATAAGGCCGTGCACCGGAGTCGCGCAGCCGTTCGGCGAGCCGCCGCATCGCCTCGGCTCGATCCACGTCGCCCGCCACGAAGTGCAATCGGGCGCCGAGCAGCCGGTCGTAGAGCACGTTGCCGAGCGTCTCGTAGCCCGGGTCGCGCCACGGCACCGAGCGCGCCAATACGAGCTCGCAGCGCAGACCGAAGCGGGCGGCGGCAGCGGCCGTCTGGCGCGCGTGGTTCGACTGCACGGCCCCAGCCGTGATCAGCGTGTCGGCGCCCTGACGCAATGCGTCGGCGACGAGAAACTCCAGCTTGCGGGTCTTGTTACCACCAGTGGCAAGACCCGTGCAGTCGTCGCGTTTGACATAAATCTGCGGGCCCCCGAGATGATTGCTGAGCGCGCGCAGGGGCTCCAGCGGCGTCGGCAGATGCGCCAGGCGCTCACGCGGGAAATCGGCGATAGTGGCGATAGTCATGTCGCTTCTCCGGGGCACAGCCGCCGCCGATCGGGTAGATCGCGCGGGCCGGGGCGGACGATCACCCGACGCTTTTCCGCGCCGGCAGCGGCGCCAGCTTATACCTGACACTGGAAATCCGGCACCCCGATCAGTTTAATTGCAGCGCGGCGGTGCCTGCCAAGGACGCGGTTATGCCTGAACAAGAACGCGACTACTACGAGGTGCTCGGCGTTGCGCGCGACGCCGACGCCAAAGCCATCAAGCAGGCCTACCATCGCCTGGCGATGAAGTGGCATCCGGACCGTAATCCGGCGCCGGAGGCGGAGGAGCGCTTCAAAGAGATCGCCAAGGCCTATGCCATACTCTCGGATCCGAACAAGCGCTCCCGCTACGATCGCGCCGGCTTCGAAGGCGTCGCTCACTTCAGCTTCGACGACCTGTTCGGCGACCTCGATCTGGGCGAGGTCTTCGGCGGCTTCGGCGCGGGCGCCGAGCGGGGCAGCATCTTCGATCGTTTCTTCCACGGCCGCGAGCCTCGCCGGGGTCTCAACCTGCGCGTCAGCGTGCACGTGCCCCTCGAGCGCGTCGATCAGGGCGGCGCGCAGGCGATCAGCTTCGTCCGACCCGTGACCTGCGCCACGTGCGGCGGATACGGTACCCGTTCGGGCCGGCCCCCTGGAGCGTGCAAGGCCTGCGCCGGCACCGGGCGCAAGGTGAGCACGCGCGGCAACCGGGGGGGTTTTCGTTTCGAGCAAGTCACCACATGCCCTTCGTGCGCGGGCCGCGGCGCTGTCGTGGGCGCCGCGTGCCCCGATTGCGACGGCCGCGGGCAGCTCGAGCACGAGGAGACCCTGGAGCTCAAGATTCCGCGAGGCATCGAAGACGGCACGGTGCTGCGCGTACCCGGACACGGACTTCCCGCAGACGCGCGCGAGGCGCCTCCCGGCGATCTCCTGGTCGACGTCTATGCCGAACCGGACACGCGCTTCCAACGCCACGGCGCCGATCTGTGGCGCACGCAAACCGTCGACCTCGTCGACGCGGTGCTCGGCACACGGATCCAGGTGCCGACGCTTTCCGGCACGGTGCGCGTCACGCTGCCGCCCGGGACACAGCCCGATGAGGTGCTGCGGCTGCGCGGCAAGGGTTTGCCGCGCTACCGCGCGAGCGGTCGCGGGGATCTCAAGCTGCGGCTGCGCGTGCGGGTGCCGCAGACGCTCACCGCCGAGCAGCGCGCACTGTTCGAGCAGCTGCGGGCACTGGCCCGCTCATGAGCGGCGCGCCGATCGCTCAGCCGACGTCGATGCGCCATCCGCTCGCCGTCGGCCGGCAGTCGATCTCAACGTCGGCAAACTGGCGAACGACCTCGATGTTGGTGCGCGTGTGGGAGCTCGGCGCCACGCTCACGTAGGCGCCGCCGCCGGCGAGCGCCATCGGCACCAGCAGCTGATCCGCCAGATGGCTGCCCACAGGCACCCCTGCGGCCAAGTAGGTGTGCACCGCCTCCGCCGCGTTGGCCGCCACCGCCTCGGCGGGCACGCCGCGTTGGCCAAAGGCCACGAACACCTCGCTCACGAAGGCGCACTGCACCGTCACGACGACCGCGTTGCCGGGACCGCGCGGGGCCTCGACCTCTAGCACGACGACGTCCTGCTCTCCGAGCTCGAGGGCGGCTCGGAGGGTGGTGCATTCCCGCTCGGCGATATGGCGCGCCAAGCCCGATAGCCACACCGCGGCGTGCATCCCGACCACGGGCCCTCGCTCGAGCAGCGCCAACGGCGCGAGCCGCTCGGCGGGTTCCACCGTAACTTCGACACAACCGCCCCCGGCCGGGTAGAAACCGGGGCGGACCAGGCGCGCCGTCACCTGCGGACCCATGCGGTTCACCAACGGCAGAAAGGCTTGCTCGAGGAACTCGAAGGGCGGCGCCTGGGGATTGTGCGTACCGCCTTCGAGGACCAGCCGCGAGGTGCCGGGCGCGGAGAGCAGCGCCGGCAGCACCGTCTGCAGCACGAGGCTGGTGCTCCCCGCCGTGCCGACGTCGAACCGGTAGCTGCCCGGCCGCACGGCAGCGGGACGAAACTCGAGGGCCGTGCCGCCGAGCACCGCGCCCTGGACGTGCGCAGCGCTCACCCGCGCCGCTGCCTGCACGGCGGTCAAATGCTGGCGGCGCAGACCCGGGCGGCTGCGCGTCGCGCGGATGTTGTCGATGCGGAACGGTTTCTCGAAGCACATCGACAGTGCGAGCGCCGTGCGCAGTATCTGACCGCCGCCCTCGCCGCGGGCACCGTCGACGATGACCATGCTCAGCGACGAATCACGACGAGCCGCCCGTCGTCGAGGCCATAGACGATATCCACGCCGCCGCGGTCGTCGAGATCGACGACGCGCACCGCGGTGGCGATTGGCCGCGGGTTCGGAAAACGCTGGCGCTCGGCGAAACGCCCGTCCGCGAAGCTCATGACCGCCAGCGACCGGCGATCCTGCGTCGGCAGCACGATCTCCGCGATGGCATCGCCGTCGAGGTCAGCGACCGTGCCCATCTCCACGACCGTCGACCCCATGGCATGGTTGGAGTATCCGCGTCGCGCGCCCTCCTCGCGCCAACCATCGCGATCGAGCTCTCCCACGCGCAGCACACCCCCGATGTGGGGTGTCTCCACGTAGCTGATCTCGGGGCGGCCGTCACCGTCGACGTCACCGACACCGACCGGATTCAGCCAGCGATGCGGCACGCCGATGGCAGGCGTTTCCGCAATGATCCTGAGAGCCCCCTCGATCGGCGCGACGACGGCCAGGGCCGCACCCGTATCGCGATAGCTGCGCACCAGCACCACGTCCTCCCAGCCGTCACCGTCGGCGTCGGCAACTCTCGGCAGCAAATCCTCGAACACCGAGCCATCATCGAGCGTCAGCGCAGCGCGGGTGCCGTCGCGCAGCTCGACGCGCAGCCCTGAGGCCTCGAGCCGGTCTCCCAGCACACCGTGGGCGTAGCGGCCGGTTGCGTCCACCAACCACGCCCGCGCAATGCGCCCGCGGCCGTAGCCGGGTCGGCTGTGGGGAATCGCATCGGCCGCGACGGGGTCGACGTCGCCGCTGCCCACCGTCGCGGCAGCGAGCAGCGGGCGGCCATCACGCCAGACGAGGTGGGCGCGCCGGCCACCAGGCCATGTCGCCTGCACACGTGCACCGGCGTCCAGATCCACGACCTGCAGCTCCGGCACGCCGTCGAATCCTGGCAGCTCGTAACGCCGTACCTCCGACGCGGCCGCGCCGAGCCCCGCGCCAGCGAGCCCGACGATCGCCCACGCGAGCGCGACGCGGCGCGAGCGACTCGAATCAGTCATGCTTGTGCTCCCTGTCCCTCCGCTGGCCCGGAGCCCTCGGCGGACCGCATCCTTCAGGTGGATCGGTTTAGCTCATCGGCGCGCGCCGTGCGTCCCGGGCGTCTTGAATCGCCGCTGGCGAAGTCCGCGACCCGCTGCCAAGCACCGGGGCAGCGGGTTTCATTTGAGCGCTCGCCCGCGTTAAAGTTGGTGGTGGCCGGCCGCCAGCGGTGCGACAGCGCGTCGCCGACTGGCCGAGGAGAGCATAGAGCATGGGACTGTTCAACAGCAGAAAGACCGCGATGCCCCGCCCCGAGCAGGCGCCGCCCGGTCGCAGCAACCCGATGCCCGTCGCCGAACGCCATTTCGTCAACGACTCCCGCCTGGCGCCGCCGTACCCCTCGGGCATGGAAATCGCAACGTTTGGCATGGGCTGCTTCTGGGGTGCGGAGCGCCGTTTCTGGCAGCTGCAAGGCGCGTATTCCACGGCAGTGGGCTACGCCGGCGGCTACACCGCCAATCCCACCTACGAGGAAGTGTGTAGAGGGCTGACCGGCCACGCGGAGGTGGTGCAGGTCGTCTTCGATCCGGCGCGGCTGCGCTACGCGCAGCTGCTCGAGGTGTTTTGGGCAGCCCATGATCCGACCCAGGGCATGCGTCAGGGCAACGATGTCGGCACACAATACCGCTCCGCCATCTTCACGCATTCGCCGTCGCAGATGACTGCGGCACTTGCGTCCCGCGACGCGTATCAGCGCGCACTCACAGCAGCAGGTTTCGGCCCGATCACCACCGAGATCGCCGCCGCGCCGCCGTTTTATTTCGCGGAGGACTACCATCAGCAATACTTGGCGAAGAACCCGGCGGGTTACTGCGGGCTCGGCGGCACCGGCGTCCCCTATCCAAACTCTGCGGCCTCGGCCGCCTGACCCGTCATGCTGTTTTCCGGTAGCTACGCTGCGCCGAGACGGACAGCGGCGCCACTCGCGACATGAACCGGGCGACTTGGCCAGCGGTCGGCGACACGCCGGGGCATTCATGCTGTGCACCCGGGCACCGCAGCCGGCATGCGTGCATGCCCCGGCGATGCCGCTGTGCCGGTACCACCGAAAACCAACGGAGGCTATGCGATGACTGAGATCGGAATCACCGCAACGTGGATTATCGCCTTGGTCGCGCTGGCGGCAGGCGCCATCATCGGCTTCGCGGTCGGATTCGGGCGGCGTCAAGATGATGCCAAAGAGCGCGAAGCACTCGAGCAGCTGCGCCAGGAGTTCGACGGCTACCGCGACCGAGTAGGAGAACACTTCTCGAGAACCTCGGAGCTCTTCCACGGCATGACCGAGCACTACAGGGGCCTCTACCAGCATCTCGNNGGCTGTGCGATCCCGATACGGTGCCGGCGCGGCTTGCCCTCGACTCCGAGCCGCTGCTGACGAGCGGCGATCACCCATCAGAGCCACAGCCCGGATCCATGGAGATGGAGGCGACCGACACGGAAACGACGGAGGACGGCACCGACACGAAGACGGCTATGGAGGCGGCGCCCGATGTCGCGGATGAGCCCGGCGACACCGTCGATCCGGCGCAGCCCGATCAGGGCAGCGGCGGCGAGGCGACACCGCGCACCGCGGCGCAGGCGCCCGACTCCGCTCAGCGCAGCGGCGATGTGTCGGTGCCGCCGTCCGCGTCCCCCGCCGACAGCCCGACGGCGCCGGCGCAGCGCCTACACTGAGCCGACGCCCCGGCGGGGCGCGTCAGCGCGGCTCGCCGGCGAGTTTGCGAATGAGCGGATTGGCGCGTGACCAGGCGAGATCCTTGAGGGCACCGAGGACCGCGCCATGAAGCTCCTCCGATTCCTGCTCGATCGTGCCGAGATCCCACCGCAACAGCACGGTGGGCTCCGCCGCCACCACCGTGCGCATACGCACCTTCGAGCGACTGATGGGACCGATCTCGCCAATGATATCGCCCGAGCCCCGCGTGGTGACGCGCTCGCCGGTCGATAGCAAAATATCGACCGCCCCGGAGACAATCATGTAGAAGAACGGCTCCGCGTGCTCACCCTTGGTAAACACGGTGCTTCCCGCCGGGAGCTCCAACTGCTCGGCGAGCTCGGCGAGCCGGCGCAATACGCCGTGGTCGAAGCCGCCGAAAACCTCGCTGCGTTTCATCAGGGGTACTGCCGACTCGACGTCCACGTTCCGTCTCCACGAAGTCAGCTGCGGTGATGGTACTACAAAATCCCAGGGCATGAGACGCGCATGCATCGGGCAAGGACTCCATGAAACGGCGGCTTTCGCACGTGGTCGGGTTCGATGACGGACCTTTCGCTCGCTCCCACCGAGGCGATGTGATGGTGATCGGCGCCGTGTTCAGCGGTCTGCGGCTCGAGGGTGTTCTGCGTACCGAAGTGCGCCGCGATGGGGCCAATGCCACCGCCAAGCTCATTGCATCCGTGGCGGGATCGCGCTTCGGTGACCATCTCCAGCTGGTGCTGCTGCAAGGCATCGCGCTGGCGGGCTTCAACGTGATCGACATCGAAGCGCTTCACGATGCCTTGGAGATGCCGGTGCTCGTCGTCGCCCGCCGGCAGCCGAATCTCGATGCCGTCGAACGCGCCCTGCTGACGCGCGTGGCGGGGGGACGCCGCAAATGGCGTCTGATCGAACGGCTCGGCCCCATGCAGCCGGCGGCGGGTGTTTTCGTCCAGCGCGCCGGGATCGGGCTCCGTGAGGCGACCGCGCTGATCGAACGACTCGCCGTTCACGGCCGCATGCCCGAGCCGCTGCGCGTGGCTCACATGATTGCCGGCGGCGTGACGTCTGGCGAAAGCCGCCGGCGCGTCTAGGAATCTCTCCCGCCTCGGCCAGCGCGACGGCCCGAGCGGCCGCTCGCGGCTCAGTCAGATTTGACGGGCGGGGTCATCGGAACGGGGAACGGCGTAACGTTACCCTTCTCGCTCGACGTTGCGGTGACCTTGTTGACGCCCTCCTTGTCGACCTCGTCGATACGCACCACGGAGTGCAAGGGCAGGTAGGTGCGCTTCACGCCGGAGAACTCCGCCTTGAGCTGCTCCTCGCTGGGATCGACAACGAGCTTGGAGCGTTCACCGAAAATGATCTCGCCCACCTCTACGAAGGCGAAGAGCGCGTTCTGGCTGAGCTCACGCGCGTAGAGCTCGTAGAGCTTGCCCTGGCTCTGAAAAATGACCCTGTAGATGCTCTTGTTCGCCATCGTGCATTCCACGGCAAGCGCCGCTGACCCCGCTCCGGCGCGCTCACGTTGGTCTGGGGGCGATTGCTCCGGTAATCAAGTGGACCGCCGGTGGGAGTGTCTCAATCTTCGTAGGTGAGCTCCGGCCAGAACACTTTGTCCGGCTCATCGGCGGCAAGCTTCTTGCAGCGCTTCTGGGCCTCGCCGTAGCTCATCTCCTCGTCGGCAAAGCGACCGGCCTCGTGCCGGTACTTGTACTTCCAGGCGACGATGTACCCCGGGGCGTCCCGGCGCCGCATCAGCGGATCCGATTTTGGTATCCTCGTACCGGCCATGGTCGATGCTCCCTTACCTGCGGATTACCCGCTCGGTCGCGGATTTAATCGTGCCCGTATCACGATGTCCATATCCCGCGCCTTGCGGCCGTGCACCACGGTCCCCGGCGCAACGCGGGGCGCACCGTCCGGTGCGCCGCCACCGGGGCGGCAACGACTACGTGCCGTGACGGCTGCGGCGATCCCATGATGCGCCTGCACGATCGAACCTGTTGGATTTTCGACATGGACGGAACTCTGACAGAGACCGTGCATGATTTCGACGCCATTCGACAGGCGCTGGATGTTCCGCCGGGCCGGCCCATCCTCGAGTACCTCGACGGACTGCCCGCAGAGGCGTCGCTCGCCCGCTACCAACGGCTCGAGCAGATCGAGCGCGAGCTGGCAATGGTCTCGCGAGCCCGGCCGGGCGCCGTCGATCTGCTGCAACGGCTGACCCGGCGCGGCAGTCGCGTCGGCATCCTCACACGCAATACGCTGGACAACGCGGTGACGACGTTGGCCGTGTGCGGGCTCGACGGCTTCTTCGACAGCGCCTGCGTGATGGGACGCGAGCAGGCTCTGCCGAAGCCCCATCCAGAGGGCGTTCACAAGCTTCTCCAGCGGTGGGGCGCCGCGCCGCAGAGCTCGGTCATGGTGGGCGATTATGTGTTCGACCTTCAGGCAGGGCGCGCCGCAGGCACTGCCACGGTGTATCTCGACGTCCGCGACGAACGCCGCTGGACTGACCTTGCCGATGTCACCGTGACAACCCTGGATGCGCTGCCGACGGGCTGAGCGAGAGACGTGACGCGCCTGCGCCTTGTCCGCGCAAGCCTGGTCGCCCTGATCGGGCTCTCCTCGTCCACGCTCGCAGACGAGCTGCCGGCGCCGATCCGCGACGCCCTGCTCCGCCACAACCTGCCTCTCGCCGGCGTCAGTGTCGTCGTCCGGGAGCCCGGCGCCGAAAAGCCGGTGGTTGCCTATCGCGCCGACGAACCCCGCAACCCGGCGTCCACCATGAAGCTCCTGACCACCTTTGCCGCGCTCGAGCTGCTAGGGCCGGCTCATACCTGGAAGACGCACGCCTACGTCAACGGCCAGTTGGCGGACGGACACCTCACAGGCGACCTCGTGCTGCAAGGCGGCGGCGACCCGTTCCTGGTCACCGAAGCGTTCTGGACCATGCTGCGGATGGTGCGCGAGAGGGGAGTGCGCGACATCGGCGGCGACCTGCTCGTCGATGAAGGCTACTTCGACCTCGCCCCGGAGGCCGCCGGCGACTTCGACGGTAAGCCCTACCGGGCGTACAACGCGTCACCCAGCGCACTGCTGGTCAATTTCCGGGCCACGCGCTTCGTCGTGTTCCCGGAGCTCGACACGGGGCGCATTCGCGTGTTCGCCGACCCGCCGGGTCGGAGCCTGACGATAGATAACCGACTGCGGCCACTCGACGGTCCCTGCCGCAACCCTCACCACGCCGTCGCCTTCGACGTCAGGCAGACCGATCAAACCACTGTTACGTTCAGCGGCAGCTACCCGAGGGCATGTGGCGAGCTCACGCTCACGCGATCGGTCGTTCCTCAGAGCCGGTATCTGTTCGGCCTGTTTCAATCGCTTTGGCAATCGCTCGGCGGCACGCTAGCGGGCGATTTTAGGCCGGCGCCCGTTCCGCCCACCGCCCGGCTGCTACACACTCACGAGTCGCCTACCCTGGCGGAGATCGTCCGATCGATCAACAAGTTCAGCAACAACGTCATGTCTCGCCAGCTGCTGCTGACCCTGGGCGCCGAGCTCTACGGCGCGCCGGGCACCGTCGAGAAAGGCGCGCGCGCGCTTGCCGAGTGGGCTGGAGCCGAAGGGCTCGCCATGCCGGAGCTCGTCGTCGAGAACGGTTCGGGTCGGTCACGGAACGCGCGCATCTCCGCCGGTAGTCTCGCGCGTCTGCTGGAGAACGCTTACACGGGGGCGCTGCGACCGGAGTTCCTGTCCTCATTGCCGATTGCCGCCATGGACGGCTCCCTGACCAGACGCTTCCACGGCGAGCCCGTCGCCGGCCGCACGCGCGTCAAGACCGGCCTGCTCGACGACGTGCGCGCGCTCGCCGGCTACGTCTACGCCCACAGCGGTCGCTGGTATATCGCCGTGCTTCTGCACAACCACAAGAACCTCGGCCGCGACAGCGGCACCGAGGTCCAGGACGCATTTCTGCGCTGGGTGTACGAGCAGTAGCGGAAACGACGTGGGCGGGCGCGAACGGCCGGCACGACGATGGCAGCCGGCATCCCGCGCGCATGGTTACGCCACGGCAAAGAACGCGTTGAGAACCGCGGCGACCGCCTGCGGATCGTCCATGTGCAGGTGGTGACCACCGTCGAGGTCGACGACATCGAGCCGTGGCACGCTCTCATAGCGTGCCTGCATGAAGGGTCGATCATGCAGGTGTCCCGAGCGACCTCGTATCAGCATCACCGGCGCTTCGATCCGCTCGAGAAAGGCCAGCACGTGGCGCTCGGTGAGCAGCAACGGCGAACCGACGCGCAGCCGCGGATCGGTGCGCCACGTCACACCCCCCGAGCGGGACCGGCTGTTGCGCGCGGCGAGCAGACGCGCCGCGTGCTCGCTAAGACCGCCCACGGCGTGTCGCGCGCGCGTCGCCGCCTCGGCATGCGGGTAGAGAGGCGGCTGCTTGGCAGCCAGCGCCCGGCTCTGCTCCAGCGATTGCAGTAATCGGTCGGGGGCCTGCGAGGGCTCCGCAGTGAGCGGTCCCAGCCCCTCGATCAGCGCCAGCCGCTCGACGCGCTCAGGTGCAACGGCGGCCACGATGGACGCAATGCCTGCCCCCAACGAGTGCCCGAGCAGGGCGAAGCGCTGCCAGCCGAGCGCATCGACCGCGTCCAGAACGGCGGGCACATAGTCCACGAAGTGATAGGCGGTGCCCGGCGGGCGGTGCTGTGAACGACCGTGACCGGGCAGGTCCAAACCGACGCAGCGCACCCCTGTCAGATGCGGCGCCAGCAAGGAGAAACTGGCCGCGTTGTCGAGCCACCCGTGCAACGCCAGCACCCGGCGCGCGCTCGGCGAGCCCCAGGCCACGGCGGCCAGCCGCAGGTGCGCCGCCCGCAGGCGAATCTCCTCGCCGCGCGAGGCCGTCTCAGGGGTAGCCGTAGAGGTAGGCGTCATAAGGGGTGCGGGCGGGGCGCTCAGAAGATCGCCAGCTGCGCACCGGTGACACCATCGAAGCTGGTGCCCAGAAACTGCAGAATCGCGTCGGCCACCGGCTTGAGCTGCTTCTCCCGGTAATGGTCGTAATCGAGCGCGTGCCCGATGGCGTCCTCCGGCTCGGGGCCGGCACGGGTGATGACGTAGCGGATCCAGCCGCCGGTCCTGGCCTGTTTGCGCGCGGCCTGGACGTGCGGCGGCGTCTGACGGCAGTACTCGTCCAGTGGCCGGCGCAGGCGCTTGCGATAGACGAGCTGCGCATCGAGCTCCCCCGCCTCGAGTCGCCGGACGGTATCGCGAAGGAACTCCTCGTAGGGCTGATCGAGAAAGACGCGTCGATAGAGTCCGCGCTGGAATGTGCGCGCAAGCGGCGTCCAGTCGGTGCGCACCGACTCGAGACCCTTGAAGACCACCTCGCTGCCGCCTCCGGCGCTGGTCACCAGCCCCGCATAGCGTTTTTTACTGCCCTTCCCCGCGCCGCGCACCGTGGGCATGAGGAACCGTGCGAAGTGGGTTTCGAAGCAGACCTCGAGAAAGCTCTCCAGATCGTGCTCCTCGCGCACCACCTCCCGCCACCAGCGGTTGAGCATCGCCGCCAGCCGCTGCCCGCACGCGCGCGCCTGCTCCTCCGTGGGCCCCGGGCCCAGGAGCACGAAGATCGAGTCGGTGTCGCCGTAAATCACGCGGTAGCCGTCGCGCTCGAGCCGTCTGCGACTGCGGGTGATGATCTCGTGCCCGCGCCGGGTGATGCTGCTGGCGAGGCGGGCGTCGTGGAAGCGGCAACCGCTGGTGCCGAGCACGCCGTAGAAGGAGTTCATGATGATCTTGATCGCCTGGGACAGCGGGTCGTTGTGGTCGGCCTTCGCTCTGTCCCGAGCCTCCCAGAGCTCCGTGATCAGCTCGGGAAGTATGCCGCCGTCGCGTGCGAAGCGCGCCCCCTCGAAGCCCANNCGCGGTCGCCCCGCTCTCGCGCCTGCTCGCGCTGCCCCCACAGCTCGGCAATCAGCTCGGGCAGGATGGCGCACCCGCGTGAGAAGCGCGCCCCCAGAAAACCCGCGATGGGATTCTCGCCCGGCTCGGCGAGTCCGAGCGGGTCGACGCGGAACGTGCGCACGATGCTCGGGTAAAGGCTCTTGAAATCCAGCACGATCACGTTCTCGTACAGCCCGGGCTGCGAGTCCATGACATAGCCCCCCGGGCTGGCGATGTCCGAGTGCCCCTCGCCTACGTCCGGGGCCACATAGCCGCGGCGGTGCAGCCGCGGCAGGTACAGGTTGTCGAAGGCCGCGACCGATCCACCGTGTCGGTCCAGAGCCAGGCCCGTCAGCTCGCTGCGCCGCATTGCGAAGTCCATCAGTCGCGCCTCGGCAAAGATACCCAGCACGAGCCGACAGTCCTCCAGGTTGTAGCGGGCCAGCGCCAGCTTGTCCTGCTCGAATAGACGCTCGATGGTCGCGGTCGTGTCGGGCGAGCCTTCAAGCAGCTTGCCGCGCCCCAGCAGCTCGCGTGCAACCGCGTCGAGCGCGAAGCTCTCGAAGGACCAGAACGCCGCGCGCAGCGTGTCTATGCCGTCGAGCACCACGCGCCCCGGGACGCGTGCAGCGTGCCTTTGTCCTGGAACCCTCGCCGGCAGCACCCTGGCGAGCTCGCCGCCGCGTCCCAGCGCGAACGGCACCCCCAGCCGCGCAGCCGCGGATTGAATCAGGCGCAGATCGAAATTGACCACGTTCCAGCCGAGCAGCAGGTCGGGATCGATCTCGCGAACCCAGGCGAGGAAAGCGCTGAGCAGAGACCGCTCGTCGGCGCACGCGCATACATCGGACCCGCCTGCACACTCGGGGGGTCCGATCACGAAGACCCGCTCGGCGTTCTCCGTCGCGCCGGCGATCGAGTAAAGCCGATGACCGCTGCGACTGGTCTCGATGTCGATGGCCATAGCCCGCAGCGCGGGCCGGTGCTGTGTTCGCCGCACGATGGGGTTGTGCAGCTCTCGATAGCCGTCCCGATGAACCGCTCGGCCCGAGACAGCGATTGACGCGGTGGCGAACCGCTCCATGAGAAAGCGGTCGGTGGGCTTTACGTCGGACTCGTAAAGCGCGACACCGCGGCTCCTCAGCTGCTCGCGTGCTGCGCGCAGATCGCTTTGACGCAAGAAGTACAGGGCGTCGACCGCACGGCCGGCCATCGTGCGCAAAGCAAGCGGCCGTCTGGCAAGTGGCGCGTGGTCTCGGAGCGCGTCGCCGACCGCCGCCGAACGTTCGACGAAGCACACGGGACGCTGATTCGTCACGACGATCCGCAGCGGTCCGGCGTCGCTCGCGATCCAGAACACGAGCTCGACCCCTTCCGGTCTGTCGCGCCAGTCGCGGGTCAGCACAACGCCTTCGTAGCTCTCGCCGATGCTGCGCGCGCCCGCCTGCCCGGCCTCCGACGTCGCCTTCGTCAACGCGCCCATGACACCCGATTATATCCGCGGCCCTGACGCCTCAGCGGCTGCCCGCCGCGAACGCCAGCGGAAGCGCAGCGCCAGCAAGGTCGCGGCCACGAGCGCGCCGACACCGACGGCCACCATCAGCCGCGGCGCCCCACCGCCACCCCGCACCGCCAGCCAATAACCGAGCGGAACCATCACCACCCAGAACGCAACGAACAGGACCAGCGTACCGACCCAAACGTCGGAGAGCCCGCGCAACGCGCCCAGCAACACTGCCTGCAGGCCGTCGGGGACGAGGACCAGCGCGGCGACCAGGAATGTCGATGACGCCAGAGCCAGCACGCCGGCATCGGTCGTGAAAAGACGCGCCAGCCAGCCCGGCGCGCTGGCGAACCCGATACTTACGGCTCCGAGCAGCACCACGGCGAGGCCCGCCGCGACCCAGCCGGCGAGCCGAACACCCGCGCCGTCGCCGCGCCCCACATGGTTAGCGACGCGCACGCCCGCCGCCGTGCTGAAGCCGAGCGCGAGCATGAACACCAGCGCCACCGCATTCATGGCGATGGTGAAGCTCGCCACCTGGGCCGCGCCGAGCAGACCCGCCAACAGCGTCATGGTGGAGAACGCGGACGATTCCAGGCCGTGTCCGAGCGCCATCGGGTAGCCGAGGCGGCGCACTCGTCGCGCAACCGAGCGAAAACCTCCAGACGGGTGCAGCAGGCCGT
>JABAHR010001146.1_pt6 | contig 19231 bp, 20 predicted proteins | sample 7062101 | NCBI WGS metagenome assembly JABAHR01 (sample SAMN14534553, study PRJNA622989) | marine sediment metagenome | biome: marine biome [ENVO:00000428]; feature: marine pelagic biome [ENVO:01000023]; material: deep marine sediment [ENVO:00002113] | place: India: Gulf of Kutch | collected... | reverse complement strand
TGGTGGTTACTCTTTCAGGTAATTAGATCGTGAAAATAAACTTCGTCCCTTCACCGAGCGCGCTCCTCACTGAGATTTCTCCCCCATGGGCCTGGATGATGCCGCGCGCGATTGCTAACCCTAACCCCGCTCCACCGGTGGCTCTGCTGCGGGACTTCTCACCGCGGTAAAAACTTTCGAAGATATAGGGCAGGTCTTCTTCCGGGATGCCTTCTCCGGTATCCCGCACACATACCTCTACTTTTGATTCCACGCGGCGCGCTGAAAGGGTGACTTTTCCCCCGGACGGCGTATAGCGCAGGGCATTTCTCACCAGGTTGTTGAGCACTCTTCCGATCTGCCGGGCGTCCATGTCCACCGGGTCGATCTTACGTTCCACTTCCCCGGTGAGTTTAATATTCCGGCTTTTCGCCAGATGAGAAAAAGATTCAAGGGTATCGGAAATCAGGTCGCTGAGGGAAATAGGGGCGCGTTCAAGTTCAAGTCCTCCGGCATCCATTTTTGCTACCTTGAAAAGGTCATCGATGAGAATGGACAGCGAACGCACCTCGCGCTGGGCAGTTTTCAAATAACGCTGAATGGAGTCGGTATCCTCCACCACGCCATCAGACAGCGCTTCCAGGATGGCCTGGACGGAGGTGAGCGGCGTTTGCAAATCATGGCTGACCCAGGCGATCAGGTCAGCGCGCTGCTGCTTTGATTCCTGTATCTGGGCTGCCATGCGGTTAAAGTTTTCACCGAGTTTTGCCACTTCATCCCGCCCGGATACTTCTACCCTGGCGTCCAGATCTCCTCCGGCAAGCCGGTTGGCAGCGTTTTGGAGGACCAGGATGCGGTCAGTGATGGCAGATGAGAGAAAATAGCCCAGCACCATTGCCATCCCCCCAGCAAATAACAGCAAAACCGTTGCCAGCAGCAAATCGTGCTGGCTGGCAAACATCAATCTGGCTGTCAGCCATACATTAAAGAAGGTGAGCACGCTTGAAATCAAGTAGCTGATCAATAACGTCCAGCGCACGGTTGATACTTTTGCCATCCACCCCAGGCGGTATGCGGCATAGCCTACCACGCTTGATACGATTGAGGTGATGAACAAGAACAGTGCCATCAGTCCAAAATCGACCATCGGAGGATTCATGATCAGCACGAAAATGACCAATGAGATCAGCAGTATGCCGGTTACGCCGAGGGCGTACCGGAGGGTTAGAGGGAGTTTTATGCGAGTAGTTTTCATTTTAAGGCTCATATTTGTATCCAACGCCCCAAACGGTAATCAGGTTGACCGGGGAGGAGGGGTCTTTTTCTATTTTTTCACGCAGCCGGCGGATATGGACTGTAACCGTGCTGGGATCGATATATTCTGCTTCGCCCCAGACGCGTTCCAGCAGCTGGTCTCGGGTGAAGACTTGCTTGGGATGGGTGACCAGCAGGTAGAGCATATCGAATTCCTTAGCCGTAAGCGAGAAGTTGTCCGTCCCCCGTGTGACTGTCCGGGCGAGGGGATCGATTGTCAGGTCTCCTGATACGACCGGTTCCGCTTCTTTGCCGGTATCCAGGCTCTGACCGCTTCTGCGCAGCACTGCCCGCACCCGGCTGACAAGTTCCTGCGGGCTGAAAGGTTTGACAACATAATCATCTGCGCCCAATTCCAGCCCGGTGATGCGGTCAATCTCGTCCCGGCGAGCAGTGAGCATGATGATCGGGACCTGGCTTCGCTCTCTCAGCCAGCGGGTAATAGTAAACCCGTCTATCTCCGGGAGCATCAAGTCCATAATGATCAGGTCTGGGATATGCTGCTCCAGGCTCTTAAGTGCCGTTTCACCATCTTTGACGACCCGGACGCTGAAGTCTGCGCGTTCAAGATATAAACTGACCACTTCCGCGATGCTGGGCTCATCCTCAACGACCAGAATTTTTTTCCCTTTCATCTTATCTCTCCATTTACTGGCTGGGTAATTCTCTTCTATATGATACTATTAGTTTTTGTCTAAAAGGCTTAACATTCCCTTACAGGATTTCAATTCGTTCATACTTTCGCAAGATTTTCCGATTATTGGGTAAGAACCAGGGATTCATCTCCTTCTAATAAAAAATGGTTATAGGAGCAGAGACTTGAAAAAAATAATTCGATTAATCAGTATCGTTATTTTGGCAGTGACCATTCTGGCGGCATGCTCTCCGAACCAGTCCGTTGGTAGCGAGACAGGTGAATTGACTGGACAAGACACTGGAAATAATGAAGAGGCAAATGTATCCGGCAATGCTGAGGGAGATTCTGGAGAAAACCAGGCTGGCACCCAGGAGCTTATTACACCGGGGCCTACGCTGGAATTAGAAGAAGAAACGGAAAGTGAACAACCTGTTGAAACTCCTGAACCGGCAGCAGCAAATCAAGATTTGAATTGGCTTTCCTACGAATATACAGACGCCGTCACAGGAGAACCCTTCAGTATTCAAGGTTTTGAGGATAAGGTGGTTTTGGTGGGATTCTTCACGTTTCGATGCCGGGAATGCCTGACCCAGCAGCAAGAAGTTCAAGACCTGAAAACTCTGCTTGGGGAAAGGGATGATTTTGTGAGTGTTGTCATCAATACCGATTTCGAAGAAGACGCGCTACTTGCCGTGGTTTTTTCAGATTTCCACGGGTTCGACAATTATTATGGCAACCCGCCAATCGATATTATTCGGAATATTGGCGCATCCTTAGGGCCTCAATCGCTTGATCCAAATTCGATTCCTGCGTTGATCTATGACAAGGAAGGTGATGTAAATATATTGCCTTTAGGCCTGAAGACAGCGGAAGAACTCTTGCCGCTTGTTGAAAATTATCTGGACTAACTCCTCACTTATCGCTTGTGAACTGAAACTGTTCTCCGAGATTGAATTTCTGGGGGTTGTTTTTGCATGTTTTTTCCTATTTTGGAGTTTGTTCATACTTTCGCAAGATTTTGGCTACTTTTTAGTAATAAGCAGTGAGTAAAATTCAGAATATTCAAATGTAAAAGGAGTTTTAGAATGCGAAAATCAAATCTGTTTCCCTGGATAGCCCTGGTCTTGATGTTGGCATTAGCCGCCTGTTCCTCCAGCCAGATTGCGGATAACGTTATGTCTGGCGAGGATGAGACCCTCAATGGGCCTACAGTCTTAGAAACCTCTGACGAGATGGGGGATAATTCTTCCGATTCGATGGATGAAAATATGCCTGAGGAAATGTCTGACGAGATGTCGAATGGTAACTCTGACGAGATGATGGAAGAGGAGATGGAGGATTCATCTAACGATATGATGGATGAGTCCCAGTCAAACAACACCCAGGAAACTCCTGAAGAGATGGCAGAGGATGCGCCCCCATCACCTGCATGGGTGGGATTCGAATTCACGGACGCGGTAACCGGTGAGGTTTTCAGCATTAGCGAATTTAGGGGTAAGGTGGTTCTGGTAGAAACCATGGCGATGTGGTGCTCCAACTGCCTGAAGCAGCAGAAACAGGTGAGGGAACTGCACTCCTTGCTCGGGGAACGAGATGATTTTCAGTCCATCGGGATTGATGTAGACCCCAATGAGGATATTGTCAGGCTGTCTGATTATGTGGTCAAAAATGAATTTGATTGGCTGTACAGCGTTGCCCCACCGGAGGTCTTGGCAGGCATTCAAGAGTCGCTTGGCGGGCAATTCCTCAATCCACCGTCCACCCCGATCGTGCTTTTTGATAAGGAAGGGCAACCGCACCCACTGCCTTTCGGTATCAAGTCAGCAGATGAATTGCTGAGCTACGTGGAGATGTACTTGAACTAGCATTCCTTTGGTTCAGATTCCTGCCTGGATATCTTTTCCAGGCGGGAGCTCTACCCATTCCCCCGCTCCATTGGAGAGATAAAAAATGCAACTTGACTCAATCCTTACCTCAATTTCGATCGGTCTGCTGGCGACCACCAGCCCCTGTGTCCTGCCCCTTTACCCGGGTTACCTGGCCTATATCAGCGGTGGTCAGGAGGGCCTGAAAAGCAAGTCTGGCCGTTACCTGCTGGGATTTTTCGTCCTGGCGGGTGTACTGCTGACCATGCTTGTGCTTGGCGGGATTATCTCCCTGCTTTCAGTCTCGGTTGGCCGGGCGCTCTCTGTGGTCATCCCGGTGGCAGATTTACTGATTATCTCCTTGGGGATCATGCTGTTGTTGGACAAAAATCCGTTCAAACAGCTACCGCAAGTGAAGGTACCAGTGCTCAATCACCCTTATATGAACGCATTTGTCTACGGGGTGCTCTACGGGCCGATCGCCCTTCCTTGTGCCGGCCCCTTGGTGGTCAGTATTTTTGCCCTATCCCTGACCACGACCCAAATGCTCGAACAGCTCAATATCTTCTTGTGGTTCGGGATAGGATTTGGGCTGCCTTTATTGCTGCTGTCGTTTCTTTCGGGGGCTGCTGCTCGCTGGATCACGCGGGAGTTTGCCCGGAGGGCAAGGTTGATCAATATCGTCAGTGGAGTTCTTTTGGTTGGAATTGGCATTTATGACATCAACGCAAATTGGGAGCTGATTACGGCTTTTTTCTAGCAAAAGTTGGAGAAGTAAGAAGTTTTGAATGCATCACGTCTTACACTTATCCTTGACATAGATCATGGATCAACTATAATCTATTAGGATAATTAAGATATTTATAGTAAATAATATTTTGTTGGAGACATTTATGTTTGATTGCTTGTGTTTAGGGCGGGGTTGATGGCCGCCTGAAGCATAGAACGAAGTAAAATTCGTTTACGCTGATAGACCAGGGACGGCTTCAATCCCGCAGAACCAGAGAAGAGTTGGGGCTCTTCGTGTCGGAGTTCTGGCGCACATGGGCTGTCCCTTTTTGTTGTCTATTAGCGTTTTGTGTTAAGAAGAAACATAGGTAAAGGAAAAAATGGTCACGACCTTAAAACAAACACAGTTGGATACAACGACTCGCACCCAGCAAATTCTTTCAGGCCTGGCTTCGGTGGTGGGGAATACGCCCATGTTGCCGCTGCATCGGCTATCAGGAGATCTCTGGCCTCAGGTACAGGTGTATGCCAAGGCTGAATGGTTCAACCCAGGTGGATCGGTGAAAGACCGTCCGGCTTTGTGCATCCTGAGAAATGCATTGGAAAATGGGCTGCTCACCCCGGATAAGCGTCTCCTGGATTCCACTTCCGGAAACATGGGCATCGCTTACGCCACACTGGCAGCTTCGATGGGTATCGAGATTACCCTCACGCTGCCTGCGAATGCCTCTCCAGAGCGCATCACGATCTTGAAGGCTCTAGGCGCCGAACTGGTGCTGACCGATCCCCTGGAAGGCTCAGATGGGGCAATGGTTGTAGCCCAGAAAATGGCTGCCCAAGAACCGGAAAGGTATTTTTATGCCAACCAGTATGACAATCCCGCGAATTGGCAGGCGCATTACCAGACGACTGGACCCGAAGTTTACGGCCAGACCGGTGGGGCAATTACGCATTTTATCGCAGGGATGGGCACTTCTGGAACAATTACCGGGACCACCCGCTACCTGAAAGAAATAAATCCTGCCATCCGCACGGTTGCTTTTTATCCGGATTCTCCATTTCATGGGTTGGAAGGCTTAAAACATATGCCTTCTGCCCACCAGCCTGGCATCTATGACCCAGACCTGCCGGACGAAATCCGTGAGGTTGCCACCGAAGACGCTTATCAGATGGTCCGCCGTTTAGGCCGGGAAGAGGGGTTGTTTGTTGGGATTTCCTCAGGAGCCGCTGCTGTTGCAGCTCTCCGCCTGGCGGAAGAGATAGCCGAAAAAGGTGAAAACGGCGTCCTGGTAACTGTTTTCCCGGACGCGGGTTATAAATACCTAACATCAGATATTTGGGAAGGAAAAGAAGAGCGTGAAAACTGAAATAAACCTGACGATGGAAGTTTTATCCCAAATCCATGAGAACGGAGAAAAATCTTATCCTGAAGAGGGGGCTGGGTTGATGTTGGGCAAAGATGAAAACGGCAGGCGTGAGGTGCAGGCGATTTTATCGCTGACCAACTCCCGCGAGGACGAGGCCCGGCATAACCGCTACCTGATTACTGCCGAAGATATGATGGCGGCTGAGATGGAAGCCATGCGAATGGAATTGGACATCGTCGGTATTTTCCATTCGCATCCCGACCACCCAAACCGCCCATCTGAATTTGATCGAGAATGGGCACTCCCCTGGTATTCCTACCTGATCACCAGCGTGCTTGAGGGCAAAGCTGCTGGCAGTCGTTCCTGGCGGCTTGAAGATGACCGCCAGGGTTTTATTGAAGAAAGAATTATTGTTCTGCATTCGGAACAATCTTAAACGCTTATTATTTGGAGGATTAAAACCATATGTCTGTACTAAAAATTCCGACACCATTACGCCCCTATGCAGATGGCGCCAATGAGATCGAAATCAATGCGAATAACGTAAGTGAGGCGTTGGAGGAATTGACTCAGCAATACCCACTGCTTCGCAAGCATTTATTTGCCGAGAACGGTGAACTGCGCAGTTATGTGAACTTGTTTCTCAACAATGAAGACATCCGTCATCTGCAGGGAATCGACACCCCGGTGAGTGCTGGGGATCAGTTGATGATTATTCCCAGCATTGCTGGTGGTTTTCAAAGAGTCTACTGATATGACCGTTCTTTCTAAAGTAGATCATTCTGCCATCCGAACCAACCAGGCTCTGATTATCGGCCTGAATTTCTTGGCCTTTATTCTCAATGTGCCGGAACTCGCTGGTTTTGTCGGTCTGGTGATGCTGGTTGGAACGATATTCAAGCGCCCGGGTTTTGCAGCCTTCTACATCAGAGTTCTGCGGCCATCTGGGGTATTAAAGCCGGATGTGGTGGAGGATAATCCTGAACCGCACCGGTTTGCCCAGGGTTTTGGCTCTTTGGTGGTTTTGGGCGGTGTCTTTGCCCTCTTCTTTGGGCTGAACATGCTGGGTTGGAGCTTGATCTGGGTGGTCATCGCCCTGGCAGCGTTGAATTTATTTGGCGGGTTCTGTGTCGGTTGTGCCATGTATTATTGGCTTAACCGGCTAGAAGTGCCGGGATTCGTCAAATCACCACCTCCCGAAACAGTGCCGGGGATGCGCCCAAGGACGGATGAAGAATGAACCCTCTGGTATTGCGCAGTCTGATTGCACTTGGATTGGTGCTGTTAGGGGTAGGGGTGTACTGGCTGATTAACCGCTTTATCCTGTACCGGGCGAGGCGGAAGCAACTGGGCATTGAGGAATTCATCCCCGGGAAACCCGCGGTGCTATATTTTACGATGGAAGGCTGTGTACCCTGCCGCACGACTCAGCGCCCGGCTTTGGAAAAACTAACCGAAATCACCGGTGACCAGGTCCAGGTCATCCGTGTAGATGTGGTGGAACGTCCCAAACTGGCAGAAAATTGGGGTGTGTTGAGCGTACCGACCACCTTTATCATTGATGATCAGGGAAGGCCGCGGCGCGTTAATCATGGCGTGACCCTGGCTGAGAAATTACTAGACCAGCTAGAGCAGGTATCTCCCCGGCGATTGATAGAGACAGAAACCAATGAAAAAGTTGAAACACAAGCATCTGTTTGTGGAACAGATTGATAATTAGCTGAGATGTCTATACAAATGAAAGAAAAGAGGCTATCATGGTTTTTACGATGATGGATAACCAAACAGAACTTACCCATGAAGAAATTAGACGCTATTCCCGTCACCTTCTGATCCCAGAAGTGGGACTTGAGGGGCAGAAAAAGCTCAAGCAATCTTCGATCCTGATTATCGGGACTGGAGGGTTGGGATCACCAGTTTCCATGTATCTGGCCGCAGCTGGAGTGGGACACTTGGGGTTGGTGGATTATGATGTGGTGGATTATTCAAACTTGCAGCGCCAGGTGATCCATGGCTCGGCCACCCTTGGTGATTTGAAAGTAGAGTCTGCCAAACAGCGCTTACTGGACATTAATCCAGAGATCGAGATCACAACTTATAATCAATTGTTCACCTCAGATAATGCGCTCGAGATTGCCAAGGGGTATGACCTGATCATTGACGGGACGGATAATTTCCCCACCCGTTACCTGGTGAACGATGTTTGTGTCATGCTTGGGATTCCCAATGTTTATGGCTCAATCTTCCGCTTTGACGGCCAGGTGAGCGTGTTCGATGCCGAGGATGGTCCTTGCTACCGCTGTCTCTTCCCCGAGCCGCCTCCTCCCGGGCTGGTGCCTTCCTGCGCTGAGGGCGGGGTGTTGGGTGTCCTGCCAGGTACGGTGGGTACGCTGCAAGCCACCGAAGCCATCAAGCTGCTGCTGGGGATTGGGACATCTCTCAAAGGGAAGATGCTGCTCTACAATGCCCTGGATATGAGCTTTGATTTTATCAATTTGCGCAAGAATCCCAACTGCAAAGTGTGCAGCCCGGAACCGGAGATCACTGAATTAATAGACTATGAAGCGTTCTGCGGTATGCCGATGCATGACCATGATGAGGGTTCTGCTGGAGCGGATTGGGATATCACGGTGACAGAACTGGCAGAAGAGCTCAAATCCGACCATCCTCCCAGAGTGATCGACGTGCGCGAGCCTCATGAGCTGAAGATCGCTGCGCTGGAAGATGCCGATTTGATTCCCTTGGGTCAGTTGGCCGGTAAGCTTTCTGAACTGGACAGCGCTGAAGAAATTGTGCTGTTATGCAAAAGCGGGACGCGGTCTGCCAGGGCGCTGGAACTTTTGGTAGGCGCGGGATTCCGCAAGGTCAAAAACATCAAAGGCGGGATTAATGCCTGGGCGAGGGAAATTGATCCCTCGATGCCAGTGTATTAGTCAGTTCTAATCAAACTTGAAACGCCATGCAGATCGCATGGCGTTTTTTTTAATGTTTAATCCCCCTCAATTCACCTATAAACTGTTTCATAATCCTCAGGTCAACAATAGTTGAAGAGAAAACCTGCACTTAACCAAGTGGCCCATTCTTTTTCTTTTAAGTAGTTGTTTTGGTCTCTGAATTTATGTAGAATGAGGTAAGAGGAGGAATTCAATGAAACGGTTAATCTTGAGAACATGGTTGTTCTGTCTGCTCATTGTACTTGGCTTGACCAACAATCCAGCAGCTGCCCATGCTGACGATGGACTTCCTCGTGTAGAGCCATCCGACTGCCTGATTGAGGTTCCCGAAGATACTGCAGTAGAATGCGGTATATTAATCGTCCCAGAAAACTACGCCAAACCGGATGGCAACCAGATAAGACTTCCTTATATCATTATCCACAGCCCAAGTAAAAATGCTGATGCAACCTCGCTGCTTTTCACCGAGGGCGGGCCGGGTGGCACTTCTTTACAGTCGGTATGGGGGTTTAAAAATTCGGTTATGCTGCAGGATCGAGACATCATTATCTTTGAGCAGCGCGGCAACCATTTTGCGGATCCGGCGATGGGCTGCACCATGGAGGAGATATTCGCTGAACAGCTGGGAAATTCCCCGTGCTTGGAAAAGTTAACGACTGCCGGGATCGATCTCAGCCAGTACACGACAGCTGTTCTTGCAGAAGACATCGAATCGCTGCGTGTGGCGTTGGATATCGATCAATGGAATTTGTTCGGCAGCTCGTACAGCACCCGCCTGGTTCAAGTGCTGATTGACCGCTATCCTGAGGGAATCCGGAGCGCGATCCTGCAGTCTGTAAACCCTTTGCATGATACCCGCTACAATCATGATCCGGAACATTCTTACCGCGCCCTGAGTGTAATGTTTGAGGACTGCGCCGCCGACTCTGAGTGTTCTGCTGCGTACCCTGACTTGGCGGATCGTTTTTTTGCCCTGGTAGCGGAACTGAACCAGAATCCAATCCAACTGACGCTGGAAAACCCAAATGATGGGACCCCCTACGCATATGAGGTAAGCGGAGAGACATTGATTACCTGGATGGTCGGGCGCGCATTCTATGGTCCAGCGTTTCCTCCTTTTACGACGGCTTATTATCCATTATTGATTGATCGACTCAGTAAAGGACAAATGGAAGTATTGAACTCCTGGGCTGAAAACGAAATCTCAAATAATTTGTTTACCCCTGGTTTCATCGCCTTTGGTCTTTATTTGACCGTCAACTGCCAGGATGACACCGCCGGGGTGACGGAGGAAGCATTGAAAAATCAAGCTGCTGCTTTTCCTCAGATGGACGGTTATCTACGCTTTTGGGATGAATGGCAAATCTGCCAGCTGTGGGGTTTGCCGCCTGCGCCTCCATTAGCGGAAAGACCGATCAGCAGTGATCTCCCCACCCTGNNTCGTTTTATATTGAGTTTCCATCCATGGGCCACAGCCTCGATCGCGGTTCCACCTGTGCAGAAGAGATCAAACGCAGTTTCCTCCAGAATCCCATGGCAGAGCCCGAAATAACCTGTCTGGCGGAGATGCCAGAGACCCAATTTGTGCTCTCGAATGAAGGCATCTATATGCCTGGATATTTGGCAAGTGTGGAGGATATTAATATTGGAGTCCCAGACCAAGGAGAGCCGGTGCTTGAGGGGATCACCATTATCAGTATGCTGATCTTCCTAATGGAGATTATCTATCTGATTGTGTTGGTCGTTCGGGTGGTAGGGGCAGGTGCAGGTCGGAGAAGCAAAATCAAGAGCACCAATCTTATCTTCCACATAATTGCAGGCATTTCAGCGGTGCTATCGGTTGCCACCGTGATGGTGAGCAGCAGTGTACTCCAGGAAATTACCAATATGGCAGAATGGGAGTTTGTGCTGGTCGGGATGCCTGTCTCAACACCTCAGGTGCCGCTGCTGGGAGGATTGGTGGTGGTGCAGGTGTTCTGCGCAGTGATCCTGCTGTTCTCCGGAGTTCTCCTCTGGTTCAGCAAGCGCGGCTCAATAGTCAACAGGATGGTATTCACGCTTGTTGCGCTTGGGGTTACGGCATTCTCTTATTTTCTCGTGAGATGGGACCTCCTTAATATCGCTTTCTCAAAATTAGGCCTGCTCTCTTAAATTAATAAAGGCTGGCAGCCAAATGCCAGCCTTTCTCTTCTGGTCTGAAATCCAAATTCCAGGATCTATCCGGACCTACATCACCATCGGCAGGATCAGGAAGAGGATAAAGAACAATCCCCAACTGAACCCGAGGTATCGGACGACTTGTCCGGGAAGGGCAGACATTTCTGAAACGAATTCTTCCTCGTCTTCTTCATCTTCGCTGCCGCCGAAGACATAACTTCCAACCTCAAAAGTATATGAGACAAAACCGAGCCAGGCACTAACAATCAAGAAAATCAGAACAATGCCTAGAATCACGGCAAATAGAACGCCATAATTGGAGAAGAGATCGCTGATCCCACCTTGTAATGTGGAGAAGAGCGCTTGAATGATAGCATTAAAGACATTGACAGTTGCATTGGAAGTGTAAGCTGTTCCGGCAAGCAACCCTACCCAGATGACGACGGACATCCATTCCTTTTGGTTCATTTTAGAATTCATGAAAATTGCCTCCTAGCAGTAAATATTGATGTGAGTGATTTGTTTAGTAAATCTTACCAACTGTATCATAGATTTTAAAAACCGTCATTAAAATCAAAAAAGAAACCCTGGTTCCTTTTTTTAAGATTTGAGATAGTGATTCAGTATGTAGTCTGAATTCAGGAAAAATGCATATTGTCTGGCAGCTTGGACCACCAATTTTGGTCTGCATCCACGAAAAATAAATGGGTTTTTCCCGGATAATCACTGGCGCCTAAGCCCTGAGCCAGGATCATGGTTTCTGGCTGGTGTGCCAACCGGTCTCCCAATTCCGGTTCCACTTTTCGGGTGGTCCTCAGTGCCACAATTCCATGGATCTCGGCTGTGGGCAGATCAAGCAAATAATCGATATGCCAATGCGTTGTTTTTCTCTTGGGTAAAGCGCCGAATAAACCTGCTGCATCGAGTGATCTTTGCAAAGCTGGCCTGATCAGGTGAGGAATTTTTGAACCGGAGCGGCTGGCGTGGCGCAACAAACGGTATCCCATGCTGCTGGAACGGTGCTGGCCGAAAGCCGACCCAACATAGAGGTAAGTTCCTTCCGGGATGGGAATCTTCTTCCCATGCTGGAATTCTCCAAAAGCCAGCTGATGATCCTCTGTTACCTGGATGGCCAATAAATATACCCCACATGGATGGACATCACCCAGGATCGTGATCTTTGAATAGATTGGTATTTTTGGATAAATTGCTCTTTTCATGATGGCGGATTATTTCTCTTTTATATATTAATACTAGAAAAGTGAGAAAACATTACATAACTCATTATAATGGAAAATTCTTGAATTCTGAAAAAGCAGGGAACTTTTCCCTGTTTGGATGCGTTTTGTCCTTGTTTTGGTAGTATATTAGAACAAATTCATTAAGATTATGTGAATTGGAGCGTTTTTTGCATTAAATCCCATTAAAATATGCCAAAATAACGAAACCTTGGGCGGGTTGTTTCATTACGCCCCTGAATGATTTATTAAATGGAGATAGAATGACATTAGGTCAAACACAGCCAAGCCGCCCTGAGAAACCAGAAGGAAGCCGGCGGGACCAGACGAGAGAGAACCAGGTGTCTAAAAGCAAGTCCAAACGCAAACCGCCTTCCAAGAAGGGCGGAGGCTGGCTTAATTTTTTGATGGCTGCTGTTTTATTCATTGGCGCCATCCTGCTCATGGGCGCGGTCAGCGGCTGGTTGGGATATCAGGACGGGCAAAAGGAGCATTATGCCCGGGTGACTGTGACGGTCGAAGCCTACCTGGCAGGACAACTCGTCCAGGCAGTAGATGATGTTGCCAATGGCAATTATCCCCTTGCCCAAGAGCGGCTGGAATATGTACTGTCGGTGAAACCCAATTACAAACCAGCTGTTGATCTGTTGAATGATCTCAACTTGCTCCTGAACGTGACCTCCACACCAACAGCGGTGCCCGCAACTCTGACCCCTTCTCCGACACCGGATTTGCGTCCGGCAGAAGAGATGTTTAATTCTGTGCTTTCTTTGATTTCAATTGGGCAGTGGAACGTTGCGCTGGACACCCTGGCAAATCTGAGGAAAACTAATCCTGATTATAAGATTGTTGAGGTAGATGGGCTGATCTACCTGAGCCTGCGCAATCGCGGCATTGATAAAATCTTGAACCAGGACCTGGAAGGCGGTATCTATGATTTCTTGCTAGCCGAACAGTTTGGGCCGCTGGATGGGGAAACGGAAAATTACCGCACTTGGGCCCGTCTGTACCTACTGGGGAATGCTTTTTGGGGCGCGGACCCTGAACAGGCCGCGTATTATTATGGCCAGTTGGTCTCGGCTGCCCCAAGTATTACTGATGCCTCCGGGGTTTCAGCCTTCTACCGCTATTGGGCATCTTTGCTGCAAATTGCAGAAAATCTGGCAAAAGAAGAAAAATGGTGCGATGCCAGCGAAGGAATGGTGCATGTTTTGGGGAGTTGGGATCAGGCGTTTGTATATCCCACGGCCACATATGTATATGAGCAATGTTTGCTCGGAACTCCTTCAGTGACCCCAACGCCTACGGTTACCCCGACTCTCTCTGAGACCATGACACCAACCTTTGGCGCCCCCACCTTTACTGCCACTCAGGGTGGGCCAACAGATACCCCCGATCCTTCGATGAGTACAGATACTCCTCAACCGACCCAAACGTCAACTCCGTCCCCGACCAGCAACACGGATTCGGGGGAATAAAAGGCTCCAGGCACTTGTATTTTGAGAAAAGAAAATGAACACAAATAAGCAGACAAAGCAGAAGAAACTAGACCCCAGACAGTTATTTTTCATATCTGTGGTGGCTGCCCTTGGGGTAGGGTTGGTGCTCTCGGTGTTTGTATATTCCACATTCCGTAATTGGGGCATGCAGGATGCCAGCCCGGGTGCAATCAGTACACCCGTTTTCGATGAGGAGGGTAATTTAATCGTTCCGGAAGAGGAAGGCAACCATTTTAGTGATACGGGAACCCGCCCGATTGCGCCGGGCGCTCAACCGCCTGCCTGGGATGGTACGAAACGCGTGACCATGCTGGTGATGGGGATTGATTTCCGGGACTGGGAATCAGGGACAGATTATTCTCGCACGGATACGATGATGCTCCTGACCATTGACCCGGTAGCGAAAACGGCAGGCGCGCTTTCTATCCCGCGTGACCTGTGGGCGGCCATCCCCGGGTTCAACCCGGCAAAGATCAATACGGCCCATTATTATGGGGATTTGTACGATTATCCCGGTGGTGGGCCGGCCCTGGCAGTTAAAACCGTTGAAAATGTGATTGGGGTGCCGATTGATTATTATGCTCGAATTGATTTCAGCGCTTTTGTAGATTTTATCGATTTGATTGATGGGATTACCGTTGATGTGACCGAGCCGATTGAGTTGGAAATCATCGGTCAGGCGTACGATGTCAAGCTGGAACCCGGGCGCGTGACCCTGCCCGGTAAACTGGCGTTGGCTTACGCCCGCAACCGCTACAACGAAGGCGGTGATTTTGACCGCGCCCGCCGACAGCAGCAGGTGATCCTGGGGATTTATGACCGGTTGACCACTCCAGCGGTTTGGGCAAAATTGATCTCCAATGCATCGCAATTGTACGATCAATTTTCCCAAAAAATCACTACCAATTTACCCTTTGAAGATGCCCTCAAGCTGTCGGTTCTGGCTGTCCAAATCAAGGAAGAAGACATCGAAATGGCCGTGATTGGCCTGAATGAGGTGCAGTTTGGTCGATCACCCGATGACCTGGCGATCTTGATCCCATTACCAGATAAAATCCGGGAGCTGAGGGACCAGGTTTTTGCGACAGGAGGATCTTTCTCTCCCGCAATGGAGGGGGATGCACAGACTTTGATGCAGATCGAAGAGGCCCGGATGATCATTTACGATGGGACAAATGACGGGGTCACCGGTCAGCGCACCGCGGATTACCTTCGCAATCAGGGGGCGAATGTGGTTTCCGTACAGCCTGCGGGTCAGGGATATACCTCCACTTCCCTGATTGACCATACCGGCAGTCCGTACACACTGGCTTATTTATCTGATCTAATGGGGGTCGGCACCTACCGTGTCTTCCACCGGTTAGCGATGGACAGCGAGACCGATGTGGAGATATGGCTGGGGACTGATTGGCAGTATAATAACCCCATGCCATAATGATCGGAGTTCAAACCGGATGACAAAAACCAAGCCGCAAATCTTATTAACCAATGACGATGGGATCGAATCGCCGGGTCTGTGGGCCGCGGCAGAAGTGCTTTCAGAAATCGGGTATGTGTGGGTCGCTGCCCCGCGGGAACAGGCTTCCAGCACAGGACGCAGCATGCCGCTCACTTCGGATGGCCGGATTACGGTACAAAAGGTGACGGTGAACGGCCAGGAATGGCTCGTACACGCTGTGGGGGGGACACCCGCCCAGACCGTGCAGCACGGCATCCTGGAAATCATGGATAATCCGCCGGATCTGGTGGTCTCGGGGATCAATTACGGCCTGAACCTTGGGTTAGCGGTTACCATTTCTGGGACAGTAGGGGCAGCGATTGAAGCAGCCAGCTTTGGCATTCCCTCCCTGGCCGTATCTCTTGAAACGGATGTGGCACATTTTTATACCCATTCGGAGGATGTGGATTTCAGCGCCGCTGCACATTTCACAGCATTTTTTGCCAAACGGCTGCTGGACGGCAACCTGGATCTCGGCTCTCGTTTTCTCAAACTTGAAATTCCTGCGGAAGCGCGCCCCCAAACATCCTGGCAGCTGGCGCGCCTGAGCTTGGATCGGTATTATATTGCCACCTCCGAAGAACGCAGGGATTGGGAGCAGCCTCATAAACTCGGTTTTTATGCCCGAACAGACTATGAGAATTTCGAGCGGGATACTGATGCTTACATTTGCCTGGCGGAACGCAAAGTCGCTGTTACGCCGCTTACTCTGGATATGACAGACCGGGTTCCCTTCTCACAATTGCAGGAAGAACTCCGCAAGGGGGATTGAACCTATAGAGATTGTCTAGGATTGAATAGTGAGGGAGTGCTCAGCGCGCTCCTTTTTTTGTTTGTGGCTCCCATGGGGAAGGGGTCCTGTTACATCAAATAAAGCTCAAAAGAAAAAGCGCATCGAGTATAATGTGGACTGGGGAATTTGTCCCAAGCAAGATGCCAAAAATGGAGGATCAATAGATGAAAGCGGTTTTTATCACGGAACACGGCAGCCTGGATGTATTGACCTATGGTGATTTGCCAACCCCTTCGCCGGAGCCGGGGGAGGTGCTCGTCCGGCTGAAAGCCGCGGCCCTTAACCGCCTGGACCTCTGGGTGCGGGAAGGCTGGCCGGGGATCAGAATTGGCTATCCCTTTGTGATGGGTGCCGATGGCGCGGGAGTGGTTGCCGCCGTGGGTGATGGGGTGACTGCATGGAAGCCCGGGACGCCGGTTGTGATCAATGCTAACCTGGGAGACGGCACTTGTGATTTTTGCCGCGCCGGCATGGAAAACCAATGCGTGAATTGGGGCTTGTTGGGCGAAACCCGGTCGGGAACCTATGCCCAGCATATCGTTGTTCCTGCCCGAAACTTGCTCGAGATGCCCGAACAGTTCGACCCCCACGAGGCAGCAGCTGCCGGGCTGGTATACCATACTGCTTGGCATTCGCTGATCACCAGGGGAAACCTCCGCCCGGGCGAAACTGTTTTGGTGGTGGGGGCTTCCGGGGGGGTGAACACCGCCAGCATCCAAATTGCCAAATTGGCAGGGGCTGAGGTGATTGTCGTCGGTTCGAGCACCGGGAAATTAGCGCTGGCAGGCGCATTGGGCGCAGATGAATTGATCGACCGTTCGAAAGATGAGAACTGGGCGCGTGAGGTCTATAAGCTGACTGGCAAACGCGGCGTGGATGTGGTGGTGGATAATGTCGGCACCACCTATTATCAAAGTTTCCGGGCTGCTCGTAAGGGTGGCCGCATCCTGACGGTGGGCAATACCGGCGCGCCCAAATTTGAGATTGATAACCGTTATATATTTGGCAAACACCTCAGCATCATCGGCTCCAGCATGGGGACCCTGAATGATTTCAAGACCGTGATGGGACTGGTGTTTGAAGGGAAGCTGAAGGCGGTTGTCGATAAAACCTTCTCACTAAAGGATGCCGGAGCCGCCCAGCAACGCCTGGAGAGTGGGAAGCAGCTTGGAAAGGTAACGCTGGAGATTGATTGAAATCAGCGGTATCCATACTGGTGGAAAGGACAAATCATGAGTGAACTGCCTTTTGAAATCCCACAGAATAAACAAGAGTTGCTCGCCCTGTTTTTAGATACCCGTCAGAATTTTGCCTCTCTTTGGGAGGGGCTCTCTGAGGAAGCGCTGACCCGCCGCCCCGGGCCGAACCCGGAATGGTCTGTCAAAGATATGATCGCCCATATCTGCTGGTGGGAGAGCTTTGCCCTCAGCCGGATTACGATCCTGGCTTCGGGTGAAAAGCTTCATTTCCTGAGCGATTTTGATGCCCTTAATAAGCAGGTCTTCGAGCAGTACCGCCAAATGCCTTTTGAAAAGGTCAAATTGATGTTCGACGCCAACCAGGCCCAGGTGGAAGGGATGATTGATACGTTGAGTTTCGAAGAGTGGACTGACGAGACCCGGCCAAATTTTGAGGGTCAGTCCTTNNCCTACCGAGAACAAAACCTATAATATCAATGTCTTCTTGCCTATGATTTTTAACCGTCCCTGGATCGTCCTTGTACAAGTGGTTGCCGGTTTGTTTTTCACAGCCTTCTCCATCCTCAGGCTTGCATCCGCTCTGTCTTTGTATTCATTTCTCATTGATCTGCCGCTGGCGGTTTCGCCTGCCTACCAGATTGTTTCTGGATTGGTATGGGGGGGTGCTGGATTGTGGGTCAGCCTATGGCTGTGGATCGGGCATCCCAAAGCCCCGGCAGCGATGCGTATCTTGGCCGTGACTTATGCGTTGTACTATTGGATAGACCAGATCATATTGATGACCAGCGAGATCCGATCGACGAATTGGCCTTTCCTGGCGCTGGTTACTGCCGTCTTACTGCTGCTGGTCTTTCTCAGTTTCCAGCCCTCTGCGGTAAAAGCTTACTTTGGAGAGAAAAATGAGCGATAAAAATAAAATCGAAGAGCTGCGCGAAAAACGAGCCAAAGGACGTTTGGGCGGCGGCCAGAAAAGAATTGAAGCCCAGCATGCACGCGGCAAACTCACTGCGCGTGAGAGGATTGATCTGCTTTTGGATAAAGGCTCATTCCGCGAAACGGATGCCTTTGCTACCCACCGCACTGAGGATTTTGGGTTGGGCGAAAGAAAATATCTCGGTGACAGCGTGGTGACCGGGTGGGGAACGATCGACGGCCGTCTGGTGTATGTTTTTTCTCAGGATTTTACAGTGTTTGGCGGTAGTTTGGGTGAAGCGCATGCCAAAAAGATCGTCAAGATTATGGATATGGCGCTCAAAAACGGTGCTCCGGTCATCGGCTTAAATGATTCCGGCGGGGCGCGCATCCAGGAAGGGGTGGTCTCCCTGGGTGGGTATGCCGACATTTTCCTGCGCAACACGCTTGCCTCTGGTGTCGTACCACAGATCAGCGTGATCATGGGACCGTGCGCCGGTGGGGCAGTCTATTCGCCTGCCATCACTGATTTTATTTTCATGGTCAAACAGTCATCCTATATGTTTATCACCGGGCCAGAAGTGGTCAAGACCGTCACCCACGAAGATGTGACCTTTGAGGGGTTGGGCGGCGCAATGGTGCATGCGGATACCTCCGGCGTGTGCCATGTGGCAGCAGACAGTGAAGCAGAGGCCTTGGCCCAGCTGAGAGAAATGTTTTCTTATCTGCCGCAGAATAACATGGAAGATCCTCCCTTCCAGCCAAGCAGTGATGACCCGCTGCGGCGGGAAGAAGCGCTGGATTCGATCATTCCAAATGACCCCAGCAAACCCTACGACATTAAAGATGTGATCCGTATGGTGATGGATGATGGAAAGTTTTTTGAAATCCACAAGGATTATGCGGCCAATATTGTTGTCGGTTTTGCCCGCCTGGGAGGCCGCCCGGTGGGAATTGTCGCCAACCAACCGGCCGTGCTGGCCGGCGCGCTGGACATCGACTCTTCTAAAAAAGGCGGGCGCTTCGTGCGCTTCTGCGACGCTTTCAACTTCCCGATCATCACCTTTGTCGATGTGCCGGGATTCCTGCC
>JABAHR010007564.1_pt1 | contig 19244 bp, 18 predicted proteins | sample 7062101 | NCBI WGS metagenome assembly JABAHR01 (sample SAMN14534553, study PRJNA622989) | marine sediment metagenome | biome: marine biome [ENVO:00000428]; feature: marine pelagic biome [ENVO:01000023]; material: deep marine sediment [ENVO:00002113] | place: India: Gulf of Kutch | collected... | reverse complement strand
CTGGAGTCAGATTACAACTCAGATGGCTCCAATTCTTATTTTCTGGTGTTATGAAATGTCAGCTTATGACGTGCAAGGACAGCAGTTACATGATCTTATGAGAACTGGTGGTTTGGATGCGGCACATGGTTGGGAATATGAGCGTGTAAACAGACTCTTCCCACTTCCTGCAATTCTACCTGATATCATTCTTCATAGACTTGCCTGCATTGACTTAGGTAACGCAATTCAAAATGCTATTCTCGTTGCAAGCTCACTTGGATTGGGAACATGTCTAAACGGAGCTAGCGGTGGTGCTAGAAGGAACGTTAAAGATAAATTTAACCTAGGACCTTCATATGTATTCTGCTGGCTAATGACAGTAGGTTATCCTTCTGAGAGCCTAGACGGTGGCGGAACAAGAGGAAGACCTCCTTTTGAAACCATGTTCTTTAAGAGTAAAGTTGGACAGCCTTTTGAAAGAGACGCAGCTACAGTTGAACTTCTAAAAGAGTTAAAACTTATTCAGGCTCCAGGACCACTACCAGGAAGACTTGAAGAGATTAACAAACTCACAATTAGATTCGGACTTGGAAGAGAATCTCTTACAAACTGGAAACTTGGTCCATCAATGTTAGATGATCCAATTAACGCTGGTGACAAAAAACTAGAATTGCTTCCTCAAGAAGAGGTAGATGCTTCAGCTGAAGGTGCAGTAGAAGGCGACTTCATTCTTACACCTACAGTTAAGAGAGAAGTTCTCGACCAGTACAGAAAAGATAAAGGTATTGGCGAAACTGATTAAACATTAAAATTAGGAGGTCCTAAAAATGGCAGAAGTAACAGTTAACATTCCAGATCCAATTTTTGCTACCATACAAAAAAGAGCTGAATTAACAAAATCTACACCTGAACAGCTCATAGCTACAACAGCTATCGTATGCTATGCGCCAGCTCACTATGATTCATCTAAGTGGCTAAAATTTAGAGACCCAGAGGCTGATGATATGACAGCTCCTTGGTCATAATCATATTTTTGGATCTATAAAATAGACAAAAAATACGGGGTTGCATCTTTATGTAAGATCGATGCTTCCCCGTTTTTTTATGTTCAATTAGTTGTTTTTGAGAAGTGATTTATATACCTAACTCACGTGCAATTACTACATGTTGAATCTCAGATGTTCCCTCAGTGATTGAGGCAAGCTTAGCGTCTCTGTAGTATCTCTCCACAGGAAACTCAACACCATAACCATAGCCACCAAGAACTTGCACAGCCTCAGTGCAAACATCCTGTACAACCTCTGCAGCGTATAGTTTAGCCATGGAAGCTTCCTTAAGAGCCTTCTTATCGTTGCTATATAGCCAAGCAGCTTTGTATACCAAGAGTCTTGCTGTTTCAATCTTGGTAGCCATCTGAGCAAGCTTGAAGCTAATAGCTTGGAATTTAGAAATCTGACGTCCAAAAGCCTCACGCTCTTTTGAATAGTTAAGGGCAAATTCAAAAGCAGCCTGTGCTAGACCAACCGATTTTGCAGCGTGTGTGATACGTGCACCCAGAAGTGTAGCCATAGCACCGTTGAATCCACCTTCTCCAACAAGCAGATTTTCTTCTGGCACTTCACAGTTCTCAAACACAAGCTCTGCAGTATCAGCAGACCTATGACCCAGTTTGTGGATCTTATTTTTCTCTGTAAAACCCGGAGCATCTGCGTCTATAATAAATAGACTGATTCCAGTTCCTTTCTTTTCTTTATCGGTATAAGCAGCAACGATCACATAGTCGCACATTGTACCGTTAGTAATCCATGTCTTTGTTCCATTGATGATGTACTTATCACCTTTTTTAACTGCTGTAGCTCTAATGCTTCTAGCATCAGATCCAGCATCCGGTTCAGTTAGTCCTAGAGCTCCTATGATTTTTCCTTCAACACCTGGGATAAGATATTTTTCTTTCTGGGCGTCATTACCGAACTTAAGAATCGGCACCATGGAAAGGCTGGTATGGGCATTGATACACATAGCTATCCCTGCATTTATGCGTCCCATTTCTTCAGCAAAAATACACTCTGTAACTTTGTCTAAATCTACACCACCATATTCTTCTGGAAATGCGATTCCTAAAAATCCCATTTCTCCTAGCTTTGGAAAAATTTCTACTGGAAATTTCTCATTATTTTCAGCATCCTCAACTAGAGGTGTTATCTCATTTTCGCCAAAATCTCTTATAGTATCTCTGAACATTACTTGTTCATCACTGAGCTCAAAATCTATAGGCATCGGGTTCCTCCTAGCAACTCAAATTGCATCTTTTTTGTTTTTGGTTTTATTCGGACATTGATTATATCATGAATACAGATTTTGTGTAATGAAATCTGTGATTTCTGCAAATTTTATCTTGACTTAAAGCATGTGAATGTGATTATAATTATACTATTGGTGCCAAATATACTCAAGGAGGTAATTAATATGGCTGTAGCAAGAATCACAGAAATCGTAGCATCATCTGATAAATCTTGGGATGATGCGGTACAAAACGGACTTGATAGAGCAAATCAGACTCTAAGAGGTCTTACAGGTGTAGAAGTAACAAAAATGAATGCTTCCATCGGTGAGGATGGACAGATAGCGGAGTATAGGGCTCACCTCAGATTTACATTTATTTTAGAAGGGTAGTAACTTAAACAAAAAAGAAAATTAGGGGAGCAATGACTTATTGCTCCCCGCTACATTTCAAAAGAAATCCATTCTCTTTTCATAAGTATAGGAATATAAAAACCTATATAAATGCGAATAATCATACAAAGAGTAAAAGAAGCGAAAGTAGAAGTAGATGGTGATATAGTCGGCCAAATTGGCAAGGGTCTTCTGATATTGCTTGGCGTGCATAAAGAAGATGAAGAGTATGACGTTGAATATCTTGTCGACAAAGTTATCAATCTAAGAATTTTTGAAGATGAGCATGAAGCAATGAATAACTCTGTTCTCAATGAAGGCGGAGAAATCTTAGTTGTATCACAGTTCACTATATATGGCGACTGCAGAAAGGGAAGACGGCCATCATACGACAAAGCGGCCCCTCCGGAGCTTGCAGAAAGTTTATATGAGCTATTTGTTAGAAAGATTCAAGACCGTGGAGTAAAAGTGGAGACAGGGCAGTTCCGCGCAATGATGGATGTCTCTCTTACAAACTGGGGCCCCGTCACACTTATGCTAGACAGCAAGAAACTGTTCTAGTTTCATTCCATACTTAAACCATCTCAAGTTGAATAACGCATGCGAATAATTATATTAAGTTCATGGAAAAAGTCGTGTGCACACATCCCAGGGCAAGAAGGGATTATGACATTGAAGAGAAATACGAAGCAGGGCTTGAGCTCAAGGGCTCTGAGGTTAAATCTCTTAGAGCTAGCCAAGCGAGCATAAAAGAGAGCTTTGCCATGCTAAGGAACAATGAAGTATTTCTTCTGAACAGCTACATTGCGCCCTATGAACAGGCTAGTGTTTTTAATCACGATCCACGAAGAGACCGTAAATTATTATTGAACCGTGGGGAGATTAAAAGGCTCATTGGCAAAACTCAAGTCCGAGGATACACGCTTATTCCAGTGAAAATTTACTTTAAAAACGGCAAGGCAAAAGTAGAGATTGCTCTTGCCAAAGGTAAGAAGCATCAAGATAAACGTGAAGATATTAAAAAGCGCGAGGCCGACAGAGAGATGGAAAAGGCCATGAAAAGGCGCTATTAGTAGTGTAGAATTAATACAGTTCTAACAGATCTTTGACATGGGGGCGATCGGCTTCGACGGGGAATGGGATAGCTTGTGCTGCATGCCGAGCTTCTGCTAACTCGTAAAACTGGCGGAGCACACACAAGTGCCGAAAATGACTATGCACTCGCTGCCTAAATAGAGCGGCGACGGCTTCTTAAACTCTGCCCGTGAGTTTAAATGAGCCGACGACTAAACGGGCTGGCCTGACGGTGGTGCCTGTGGCACCTGATGGCGAGACTTCACTTTGGGCTGGCAGTGAAAACCCTGTCTATTGGTAACTTCACTGTGAGATTAAATAATAGACTAAGCATGTAGAGGCCTTGTGAGTCTCTTTCTCGGACCCGGGTTCGATTCCCGGCGCCTCCACCAGTCATCACCATCACATACTAAATATTTTATATATGCCTATAGGGCTTTTACCATGTCTCTATAGAACAATGGATAGCTCATTAATCGAACTTAGCAAGCCCGATTCTAAATTTAGCTCTCCTATCTGGTTGATTACACAAAAAGAGCTATTAAATAGCGAGAAGATAACAATTTGTATGGATTTCTTTCAGAATGAGCTTAAAAAAGTATTTCGCTATTCATAACTATAGATTATAGAATTTCTTAAGCGCCCAGGAATTGATGGTCTCAGGCATTAGCCACCTGAGACAGTTTACCAACAAAGAATTTGGACCGATTCTATATCTTAGCTTGGGGTGCTTCTCTTCTAGTATTGCTAAAATCAAAAAAGCCATTTGCTTGGGATCGCCGCCGGCGTCATAACCTTTTTTAAGAGCCATTTTTACCGATCTTCTAGTCGAATCATATGTTTTCAATTTATTTCTAACCATAGACTTAGATCTACCGATATTTGTTTTAAAGATTGCAGGCTCTATAACTGATACTTTGATATTGAATTTTTCAACTTCATATTTGAGAGCCTCACTGTAGCCCTCTAATGCAAATTTGCTGGCTGAATAGAACCCTAGATTAGGGACCGCAAGTAGTCCTGCAGAGGAGCTAATATTTATTATCTGACCAGATCCTTGACTACGCATTATTGGTATTACTTTTTTAATCATTCGAACAGATCCATAGAAATTTGTCTCTAACACCGATTTTGCTTCATCCAGTTCTGTTTCTTCTATAAAACCAGAAAGTATGTAACCAGCATTGTTTATTAACACATCCAATCGGCCTTCATTTTTAATAATGTAGTCTACACAGGAATTAACTGATTCACATGATGTAACATCAAGCACTACATGTTCAAAATTAATATCATTAATTATTTTGGATCTGCTAGTACCATAAACTCTGTATCCAAGACCAGAAAGATGCCTAGCTGTTTCATAACCAAACCCTGATGATGCACCTGTTATCAGAATTACTTTACTATTCATATATTGTATTCACCAAACTTGAGAATATTTCTTCACTATTAGTTGCTAATACCAACAGAAGAGGTTCAGATATTCTTATTAAAAATATACGAAATGAGAGAGAGTGCAGATCTATAATTCTGCAAGTAGTTTAATTTTCTAATTCAAGAGTATGCTGTCCAACATTATTTGGGGCACCAAGTTGCTCGACGCCTGACTCGCCTGTACCTAAATTCTGTGGATAGTTAAGAATATTAGGTATTGGCTCCATTAGACTCTGCCCCCAGCCTAAGGAGCTAGGTGGTTCCTCTAACTTGGAAGAATCTACAAGCTGCTCAATGTTAAATAGATAACTAATAGCCTGACCGCTTCCTAAATTTTCATCAAACTGATCATACTTTTGGACGAGCAAATATCCTTCTTTATCGAAAATAAGCAGAAGAATCTCTCTTTCAGCAGTGCCTCGGGCTACAGAGAGTTTCAATAACTTTAATATATTGTAATTAAAATTAATCCCTATCTGATATTCATTAATATCAATAGATTCATATAAGAAAACCAATCCCTGGTTGTATTTGCTAAGTTTTGAAGGTGGTCCAAATGCATCTATGACATCTCTATAGTGAGTTGTTTTTAATTCAAAAGTCTTATCATCTAGCACCGCACTCTTATCTATATCTTTTGATATAACAGTACATGAGCTAAGTGTGATAATAGATAATAGGATTAATAATAACTTTGATAAACCAGTTCTAGTTTCTATCAATTTCTTCTACACTATATCCATAGTCTGTTAACACGCCATCTTTGTTAAAGAAAAATATTGCCCTATCATAAAATACTCTTTCTGATTTAAAGTTATATATTAGCAAGAATGCACCTTTGCCTCTCTTCTCCTGAAGCAAGTAATAGAAAACTGATCCACTGTCTAGATTAATTATCTGAGATGGTGGTCCAAAGAGTTTTATTATTTCATTCTGAGTAGTTTTTCCTTCAGATATATCTTGAGCTCTTGATTCTTCTCTCCATAAATTATCTACACCTTGCTGATCAGAAACTGTAAAACAGCTAGAGAGAAATAATGCAACCAAGCTTATACAAATAATATTCTTTAGTTGTTTCATTCTATTCTTTATTCTCCGTTTGTATATTAGATTCTTTTACTCCTTTGTAAGTAATCAGTATCAGCGATCCTATAATTATAGCCAAACCGTATGTAACAACCGATAAAGGAACAAATATGGCTGCTAGGAAGCCGCCTAGCGCAGCACCAATAGACTCAGCGCCTACTTGAAGAGCAAGATTATTGCCTAGAACTCGTCCCTGACGTTCAGGTCCTACCAATGTAGAAATGTATGCACCGCAAGCCGAGATTGCCCACATCAAAACAAAAAATGCTGGGATAGATGTAAACCAGATTGTATATTCAGCCTGAGGGATAACCACAATTATTAACATAATTCCACCCACGAGCCCTGCCCAAATGGCAATTGAGCGGAGACTAAATCTTCTAGCTAGAGGGGCAAAGAAGAGCAGATTTGATATTCCGCAAGCAGCTGAAGCAATCGCGTAGTAGAGTGTTACTTTATCCAAACTAAAGTTCCATTCATCTACAACATAAATCGTTATTGTTCTTGCAATGCCAAACAACCCGAAATATATCAGGAAATTAACTAGATATACTCGCCTGATCGGAAGATCTGTAAATACACTTGCAAGGTTAGTAAATGTTTTGAAGTAACTTATTACAGCATCTTTATCGGGAATAAATGGATCGCGAAAACTTATCCAAACCCAGAGATACACTAATATTAATAATCCAACAACTAGCCAGAAAGGAGTTGAAAGACCATAGTGAACTGCGATCTGTCCACCTGCTAATGGACCTATAAAATATCCAAGACTCATAAATGAATACAAATATGAGAATAAGCGTCCCCTGTCTTCCTCGGTACTTATATCAGCAATCGAGCTTTGGCAAATTGCCACATTAGATTCTGTAAGTCCAGCAAGAAAACATGCACCCATTAATAACAACAACATTCTTATATCGAGAGCATGAGCAATAACGACATAGAAAAAGATAGTGAAGAGAAGAGATATAGTTAGTACCCTTTTTCTACCAAATTTATCAGCTAATGAGCCTATCACAGGAGCCCCTAAGAATTGCCCAAGTGGATACAATGCGAGAAGAATACCGCCATAAATAGCTCTAGTTGAATGGGAAACTGACTTATCAAAAAACCCAGTGTCGTGAATAAGCATAGGGATAAAAAGCGCAACCATTAATCCATAGCCTGCAAAAGCAGTAGCTATAACCATGTAAAGAGGAAGTATAGGATGTATATCAGTTTTTTGTGGCTGTACTCCAGAAGGAAGCATCTATTCTCCTACCAAGATTCGATACCCCATTATAACCCAGAACGGTTAAAAACAATACAAAATAAAGTTATTTGTTTCGCGTATGGTATATTTCCCAACTAAAATAGGAAAAGAGGAATAGAAAATGGCTAAACGAAGAAGATCAGACCAGATGAGGCCGGTAAAAATCACTCGAGGGGTTATGAAGAACGCTGAGGGTTCAGCTTTAATAGAAATGGGTGATACAAAAGTTCTCTGTACAGCTACTGTGGAAGAAAGTGTACCTCCTTTCTTAAGAGACTCTGGAACCGGGTGGGTAACTACCGAATATGCGATGCTTCCCAGATCTACAAAAGAGCGAATCAGGAGAGATGGTGTCAGAGGTAAAATCGGTGGCAGATCACATGAAATTCAGAGAATAATAGGAAGAGTACTAAGAGCGGTAATTGATTTTGAAAAACTGGGAGAGAGATCTATAACAATAGACTGTGATGTTATTCAGGCTGATGGTGGCACAAGGACAGCATCAATCACTGGAGGATTTGTTGCATTACATGATGCATGCACATATCTTGTAAAGGAAGGCTTAGTTGAAGATAACCCACTTACTGATTACATAGCAGCAGTAAGTGTAGGAATAGTAAATAACAAACTTGCACTTGATTTAGATTATGAGCAGGACTCAGCTGCGGAAGTAGATATGAATATTGCTATGACAGGATCTGGTCTACTTGTAGAGGTTCAAGGTACAGCTGAGGAGAAGCCGTTTAGTAAAACTAAGCTTTCTGAACTAGTTAAACTTGCTGAAAAAGGGATTAAGCAGCTTATCAGAAAACAAAAAGAGGTACTTTCTAAATAGTTATGATTAAAGAAGTAGTACTCGCAACAACAAATAAAGGAAAAGTCAGAGAGTTTGCCAAATTACTTGATGGAGTTTTCGAGAATGTTCTTTCTCTTGCCGATATAGGTTCACTACCTGAAGTGATTGAAGACGGCCTCACTTTCCATGACAACGCTCTTAAAAAAGCTCGTGAGATTGCACAATATACCGGTAAATTAACTCTTGCAGATGACTCTGGGCTTTTGATAGACGCTTTGGACGGCCGACCTGGCGTTATTTCAGCTAGATATTCAGGCAAAGGGGCAACTGATCAAACTAATATTGACAAAGTTTTAGAGGAGTTAGGTGATAATCCCAATAGAAACGCAAGATTTGTATGTGTTTTGGCACTTGTTAATCCCAATGGAGATGAGCTAACAGTTGAAGGTTTCTGTGAAGGAGAAATCTTAGGTGAGCTAAGAGGAGAGGGCGGGTTTGGATATGACCCCATATTTTATTTACCAGATAGAGGTAAAACCATGGCTGAAATAGACCCAGAAATTAAAAACCAGATAAGCCATAGAGCTAATGCGCTTAGAAAACTAAAACAAGAGCTAGAAACATGGTAATAATTCAAAAATTTTTCATATTTATAAAAAAATCAAGCCATAGTATTGCCAGATCGAAAGCTTTTGAATATATTAATAAAGACCTACACGGTCCCGCCTTACAATTCATTAATTTCTGAGGTTTTTTGACAGTTGGAAAAGACAAAGTTTATTTTTGTAACAGGTGGTGTTATGTCGTCCTTGGGGAAAGGGCTAGCTGCCGCTTCTCTCGGCGCACTACTTGAATGCAGAGGATTAAAAGTAACCCTCCAGAAACTAGACCCATACATCAACGTAGACCCTGGAACAATGAACCCGCTTCAGCATGGTGAGGTTTACGTAACAGATGATGGAGCAGAAACAGATCTAGATCTGGGCCACTACCAAAGATTCACTCACTCTAATCTCTCTCAGAAGAACAATTTTACAAGCGGAAGAATTTATAACTCAGTAATTTCTAAAGAAAGAGAAGGCAAATATCTAGGCAAGACAGTTCAAGTAATCCCACATATCACTGATGAGATAAAAGAACGAGTGCTTGCTGTAGCAGACGACAACGATGTAGTTATTGTTGAGATTGGTGGAACAGTTGGTGACATAGAAAGTCTTCCATTCTTAGAAGCAGTAAGGCAGCTTAGAACGGATCTGGGCAAGGAAAACACCCTGTTTGTTCATCTTACATATGTCCCGTTCTTGGCAGCTGCAGGAGAGCTAAAATCAAAACCCACCCAGCATAGCGTAAAAGAACTTCTACAAATTGGTATTCAGCCAGATATCCTGCTCTGCAGAACAGAAAGACACTTGCCTCAAGATATAAAGGATAAGATTGCACTCTTTTGCAATGTTCAAAAGGAAGCTGTAATTACTGCAATTGATGTAAGCACAATTTATGAGGTGCCGATATACCTACACCAAGAAAAATTAGATCATATCATCATTGATTACCTAAATATGTGGACCAAGAAGCCTGATGTTTCCAAATGGGTTGATATAGCTGAGAGATTTAAAAATCCACAGTCAGACGTAACCATAGGTGTTGTTGGTAAATATGTAAGTTTGCAGGATTCATATAAGAGTTTGCACGAAGCACTTGATCACGGCGGGCTCGCAAATGATTCCAAAGTGCAAATTAAATATGTTGACTCTGAAGATATAGAATCCCAAGGAGTCGAATCACTGCTTGATGATGTTCATGGCATCTTGGTTCCTGGTGGATTTGGAAAGCGTGGGTTTGAAGGAAAAATCAACGCAATAAGATTCGCGCGTGAGCATAAGGTCCCATTCTTTGGAATATGCTTGGGAATGCAAATGGCAGTTGTTGAATTTGCAAGAAATGTATGCGGTATCAAAGATGCGCATTCTATCGAATTCTCAGACGATGTAGTTAGTCCTATAATTGACCTTATGGAACATCAGCGTGAAGTAAGTGATATGGGCGGTACCATGAGACTAGGTGCATACCCCTGCATCCTAGCCCCTAACACAATTGCACAATCCGCATACCAAGCTGGAGAGATATCAGAGAGGCATAGACATAGATATGAGGTAAACAATGCATACCGCCAAACCCTATCTAACAATGGACTCACTTTTAGCGGTCTCTCCCCAGATGAAGAACTAGTAGAAATGGTAGAACTTGATAACCACCCATGGTTTGTAGGCTGCCAGTTCCATCCTGAGTTTAAATCTACCCCCCTTAAGCCCCATCCGCTCTTTAGAGATTTTGTAAAAGTTGCTATGGAATATAAGTCTTCTCTATCTGCTTAAAAAAATGCTTGATATCCCAAGATAGCAACGAATACTTTTATTCATGACTAAAACAATAGCGATTTATACATTTATATTAATATCTTCAATTTTTCTGCAATTTTCTAAATCATATGCAGATGTCCCTCCCGAACAAAAGCCAGAAGTTGAGCATTTACTAGAGTTTGTAGAAACAACAGACTGCGAATTTGAGAGAAATGGCAAAAAATACGATGGCGAGAGGGCATCTAAACATATAAAAAGAAAATATAAACACTATAGAGATGAAATATCCTCTACAGAGGAGTTTATAGAATATTCAGCCACCTTCAGCACAAGAAGTGGGAAATCCTATCTTGTATATTGTGCCGAAAATGCCCCTGTGGAATCAAGCGTCTGGTTACTTGAGGAATTAGCTCAATTTAGAGATCAGAACTCATAATTTCTTTTGATACAATGAAAGATTTATATCCTATGTTAAAATAGACAACCTAGAGTTGATAATTTTCTTCAAATAAAAGAAACATGTTCAATGACCGTAAAAATTCCTTCAAAGAACGAGCTGATTCTTTTTAGAAAGCGAAAAGAACCATCTTTTGCATTATTCAATAATAGTACAGGGGATAAAGCAAGTATTTTCTCTGAGGAAGGGAAAGATATATCAATTGATATATCTAAAATCGCATACTGCTCTGGAATTACCATAGAAGGAAATCTAACGGCTGCCGAAAAAAAGCTTAAATTAAGAGAATTCAGAAATTTACTAGAAAGCAGAAAAGATAGCCTAGACCTTAAAACTCTATGGGAATGCCTTGAAAGTGTGAAAGAAGAAGTGCCTTATAATGATTTATTAAGTTTATATCTTGGTGACTCAACCATTTCTGAAGAAGAGGCTTTGATCTTTTTTTGGGCTGTAGATAAAAATGATACTTACTTTAAGAGAGGAGAGTCTAAATATCTTATCAGAGAAGCCACAGAAGTTAATGAGCTCATTGCAAAAAAAGAGATAGAAGAAAAAAGAAAGCAAGAGCGTAAGGAGGCTTTGGTTTGGGCTAAAAATCTAATCTTCGGGACAACTCATGACGTTGCCGAAGATTTCAACCCTCAATCACATATTGATTTAATAAAAGGCTATGTAATACATCTGGATAAATACAGCAAATCTCCTGATGCAAAATCTTTTCTTTCACAAATAGGCATAAAAGATGTCGAAGGAGCGATTGAATTCTTGATAAAGACCGGCTCTTGGCACGAAGATGAAGACCCACTAATCAAGAGATTCTCAATATCACAAGATTTTCCAAAAAAGGTAATACAGGAAACAAAAGAAATATTAGATGAACCTTTTTCTGATGAGAATCTTGAAGATCTGACACACTTACAAGTATTTTCTGTTGATGATGAAAGCACTCAGGATATAGACGATGCTATATCATTTGAAGAGACCAATGATGAAATCATTATAGGGATTCATATTACGAATGTGGCCCTTTACGTAAGGAAATGGAGCGCTCTCGATGATGAGGCAGCAAGACGTGGAGAGACAGTTTATTTACCTGAGCACAACATACACATGTTTCCTAAAGAGCTTATACAGGAGAGATTAAGCCTGGTTAAGGGATCTGAGCGCAAAGCACTATCACTTCTTGTCAGTTTTGATAAAGAACTCAATCTAAAAAATTACAGATTCACAAACTCCAAGATTAAAGTAATAGACAATATAAGCTATACAAAGGCATCTGAGTATTTTGAATCAGACCCTTCAGGCAATAAAATCTACCAAATTGCCCAGATACTTAGGTCTAAAAGAAAAGAGGCCGGAGCTTTCATCATACAGCTACCACAGCTAAAAATTACAGTAAGCGACAATTCACAAATAGAAATCAAAAAAAACCATATGAATACAGTAGCGCATAGAGTAATTGCAGAATTTATGATCCTGATGAACCGCATGGCTGGCAAATTCCTAAAGGACAACCAGATCCCAGGAATTTTCAGATCTCAGCCAGAACCAATATCGCAGGATGCTTGGTCCCATGATCCTAATGATCCACTATTTGCTCTTCATGTTGTCAAATACCTAAGAGCACCAAAAGTTGGTTTAGACCCTGCACCTCATATGTCATTAGGAATTGATGTCTACGCTCAAACCACATCTCCTATAAGACGCTATGCTGATCTTATTATTCAAAGACAAATTGTATCTACTCTCATAGACGGTGAGGCAAGCTATACAGAGGATGAACTTGAGAACCTATATCCAAAAATTGAAATAGGCGTGCGCGATAAAAAAATAGTAGAGAGGAATAGAGAAAAATACTGGTTATATAAACATTTAAAGAGTATTGAAGGGCAAGAGATTTCTGGCGTTATAAGTTCTATCAATGATTCAAGAGCAACTGTATACTTGACTGATTATCTTTTTGAAGCTCCTGTATTTCTGGGTTCTAGATACAATATAGATGAGAGTAGAGACATCAACGTAGTAGTTCAAGATGTTGACCCACTTAGAAGAAAACTAATGCTTGCTCCAAGGTTTAACTAGCCACCATTGGCCGCTTTCTTATTCTTCTTTACAGCATTAATCATATCTTCAACACTGGTATATTTTAGTCTTGGTCTTCCAGCTGCCTCACCTCTAGAAATCTCTAATTCATTTAGACGAAGCCAGTCATCATAGGAAAAATAGTCTGGCTGCCGTTTTGTAATTAATTCTAAAAGCTGATCAGGGTGGGGCTTCTCAGGCACTATATGTTTGTTAGCCAATATGTCTTCTATAATACATTCAACTGTCTCACCAGAGTCTTGCTTGTTGGTTCCTATTACTCCAGTTGGTCCACGTTTTATCCAACCCGTAGAATACTGACCATGTAAATGATCTCCTGTCTCTGGATCAACAATACGGCCTTTATCATTATGAATAACACCCCATTTCTCGTGAAACGGAACTTCTGGTAGTGGTACTCCTTGATAACCTATTGAGCGAAACACCAAACCAACTTCTAGCTCTTCTGTCTCATCTGTAGCTCTGGGCCTAAGACTTCCATCCTCAGTTTTATATAGCTCGTTCTTAACAAGCTTAATAGCTTTTACTTTCCCCTCTTCATCGCCAATTATCTCTGTAGGGGATACCAAGAAACGTATGTGTAGCTTCTTTGATTTCTGAAATTCTATGTCTTCAGAATAGGCATTTAATATCTCAATTTTCTTAACTAATGAGCGGTCTTCCTCTTTCTCTAGAAATTCCTTAGTAAATTCATCAAGCTCAACCTCTTCAATTCGTGTAATAGCATGTGCATCATCAAGTGCCCCAAGCTCTCTTACCTCAGGGTTAGTAAACGCAGCTTGTGCTGGGCCTCTTCTGCCTAATAAATAAACTTCTTTTATATTACTATTTTTTAGAGCATCTAATGCATAATCTGCAATATCTGTCTCCATCAGCTCGCCCTCTGTTCTGCAAAGAATTCGTGCAACATCAACAGCGACATTTCCCACACCAACGATAGCTACTTTTTCTTGGGATAGATCAAACTTATAGTCTTTATAGTCAGGGTGACCGTTATACCAAGCAACAAATTCTGTTGCTGTATGACTTCCCTCAAGTTCCTCTCCGGGGATATTCATCATTCTATCAGTTTGTGCACCTGTAGCAAACACAATTATATGGTAGTGTTTTTTTAAATCCTCAATAGTGATATGCACGCCATATTCTACAAGCCCAAAAAATCGAAAATTCGGATTTGATGCTATCTTGTCATAAACTCTTGTAACTAACTTTATTTTCTGATGATCTGGCGCAACACCGGTCCTAACAAGGCCATGAGGGGTAGGGAGCTTATCAAACATATCTATAGAAAAACTATGCTCTTGCTTCTTAAATAGATGCTCGCAAGCATAAAACCCTGCGGGCCCTGATCCTATTATTGCAACTCTAATCTGTTTTTTTTCACTCATTTTCCATTCTCTTTATTAAAAATGTGCTCTAGATACTAAAATTCAATAACTATGAATTAAAAATTAACTGAAAATTATACCCAATCTTACCATCAGTACGTAAATTGTATATATGCTTTACTGACATTTAATTATCACTATCTAGCAATTTGCGGTAATATATTCCTTAGTTTAAGAGAAGCGTCGTTGTTAACCTAGCAATCGGGGTCTGATACTAAGCTATGACTACAAGGAATTTAATTGACAGAGCGGATTTTCATCTAAAAATTGTCCAGGAAATAAGTGATCTTGTAAATAAATCAACTGGGCTCAATACAATACTCAGAAGAGTAGTAAGCAAAGTAGCAAGTTCCCTTCACTTTGATGTTGTATCCGTATACATATGGGATGAAGAGAAGAACCATCTATATTTAAGATCCACTAAGGGGCTTTCTGTAAATCCACTTAAGGATCCAATAATACTTAAGCCTAATGAGGGATTGACTGGCCTTGTATATCAAACCGCCAGACCTCTTACAGCAATGCCTGCCTCTAAACACTCACGGTATAAATATTTCCCTGAAATAGGTGAGGAAGAATATGAAAGTTATATAGGTGTTCCTATATTGCTACAAAACAGATGTATAGGGGTGTTGGTTGGCCAAACAAAAGAAGAAAGGATAATCAACCCTGCCGAGGAGATGCTTTTTGAAATTATCGCCTCTCGTCTAGCAGGACTTTTAGAGGTAGCAGACCGTTTAGAGAGACTTAAGACTCCTTCAATTGTTAAACATGAGACCAGGACATATCAAGGAAAAGGTGTTTCAAATGGCATAGCTATTGGGAACGTATTTCTTTTCCGTGGCTTATTCCAACAAATAAGCTCAGATGAATCTGAGAAGTCTGATCCTAAGAAAGAAAAAAAGAGAGTGCTTAAGGCGCTATCCGATGTAGAAGCTGATTTAGAGAAATTAATAAAAACCCTCGACTCGGAGAAGTTGCTATCTAAAGCAGAGATTGAGATATTCAGAGCACATCTTTTGGTAATACAAGGCAAGACACTCCGCAACACAATGTTTGAGAAGCTCGAGAAAAAAAGCATCTCAGCAGAGTTAGCAGTAGTTGAAGCAATTGAAGAGATAGCTGAGCAATTTGAAAATTTGAGTGATAGATATCTAAGAGAAAAAGCGCAAGACTTCAGAGACATCGGGGAGAGAATACTTCATGATCTACTTAAGCTTAAAAACGGCCATCAACACTCAGCTGAACCCGATAAGGGCTCCATTCTTATCGCAAACGATATAGGCCCGTCATTTATTTCTATGCTTTTTAAAAACAATGTATCAGCAGTAGTGATTGAGAAGGGTGGAGAAACTTCTCATGCGGTGATTATAGCAAAATCCCTTGGTATTCCTGCTGTGGTAGGTATAGATAATATTACGAACCAGATCAGGCCTAGTGAAAAATTAATTGTTGATGGGAAAACAGGTTTTATCTTTACAAACCCAGATGAAACACTTATTTCAGAATACCAAAATACATACTCAAGCCTTATAAAAGTAAGAGAAGTTATTGATAGAGAAGGAAATGAGGTTTGTGGTGAAAGAGCCCTTGGAGTAAAACTCACTGCTAATATTGGCTTCCCTACTGACATAGAAACTGCGAAAGCCTATGGAATCAATGATGTCGGCTTATTCAGAACAGAATTTGCTTTCACACAGTATGAAAAATGGCCTAAAGTCAGAGAACAGCTTAGGATATATAAAAATGTTGCTGAAAACTTTGAAGGATATATTTCCGTTAGAACACTCGACATAGGAGCAGACAAGCTGCTTCCTTACTTTGATTTCCCAAAGGAAGAGAACCCTCTTCTAGGTCTTAGGGCAATCAGATTTTCTATGGAGTACCTGGACTTATTCAAAGACCAGATAAAAGCAATACTACTAACCACAAAGAAAGGATATAAATTCAAAATCATGCTCCCCATGATAACTAACCTTTGGGAAGTTGAAACAGCAAAAGATATAGTTGAGGATCTAGCAAAAGAGGTAGGCATAGCATCTGAAGATGTACCCGAGCTTGGTGTAATGATGGAAGTACCAGCAATGCTCTATCAATTAGACGAATATAACGATTTGATAGATTTTATTTCTATTGGAACTAATGATCTTATTCAATATGTTTTAGCAGTTGATAGAAACTCGAATATGGTGGGTCATCTATATTCAGCATTCCACCCAGCCGTGATACGACTCCTAAATGATATACATCTAAAATCTCAGTACCTAGGAATGGATGTATCTGTTTGCGGAGAACTTGCAGGAACACCAACAGGAGCTCTGTCATTATTATCATTGGGTTATAATCAATTGAGCATATCTCCTGCAAATGTTCCAACGGTTCGCTATCTGTGCAATCGAATAGACCGAGAACTTCTGAACTCTGTAAGGCATACAATCTTAAACACAAGAAAGAAATCAGAGATTGAGAGATATATGATTGAGACCTTGGAATCTATAGACACTGCACTAATTGAAATAGAATAGACTATTGTACTTAGAACTTTCCTTTTGAAGTTGTTTAGGTATTTTTTACACCTTAAAAATGAAACTCGGAAAAATTCACATAATCCTTTTTGTACTGACTGTTATTACAACTTTTGTAACCGGACTTTCTTTCGGTGGTGATATAATCAGTGCCGTGTCATTTTCAGTTGCTCTACTATTTATCTTAGGATCACATGAGATGGGACACTATTACTACGGGAAAAAGTATGGGGTAGATATAACACCACCGTATTTTATTCCTGCTCCACCTATTATTTCTCCTATAGGAACATTTGGCGCATTCATAAAAATAAAATCTCCAATTTCTACTAAAAGAGCTTTATTCGACATAGGAATAGCAGGCCCACTTGCAGGTATTGTTGCTACTGTTCCAGTTCTGATAATCGGTATCAAACTCTCGACAATAGTTGAGATGTCAGAGCACATGGAAACGGGAGGCTTAGTGCTTGGCACTCCAATCATAATGAGTATTTTCTCAGATATCTTCTACGGTCCTATACCAGAGGGATATGATCTTTTTCTTCACCCAGTAGCTTTTGCAGGATGGGTAGGGCTCTTTGTAACAGCTCTAAATTTAATTCCATCAGGGCAGCTTGATGGTGGACATATAACATACGCTTTATTCTCAAAGACTTATCACCGCTATATCTCACTTTCCATGATAGCAATTCTTATTATCTCTGGAGTTGGATCAGAAATATTTCTAGATGCAGGTGAAAATATTATGGGATCTGGCTTTAGCTGGTTTGCAAGTGGTATACCAAGTTTTGAAGGCTGGCCAGGATGGATTCTTTGGGCGGTGCTTCTAATTATTATGGGAACAAGACACCCCCCAACAATGTATGAAGATACAGATCTGAGTTGGAAAAGAAGAGGGCTTGGATTATTGTCTCTTCTTATTTTCATCGGATGCTTTACGCCAATGCCAATCAAGATTGTATAGATCTTTAAAAAAAGTTTTCTAAAAATTTGAAAAAATTGAAAATTTGGGTACTTTGTATGAGGTTCGAAATTTCTATTTGGGTTATTTCGAATATTAATCCTAGTCATAAAATTGATAAAAAAAAGAAAACTTAAATTAATCTGCAGTCTTTTAACTGTAAGAAGGAGGAAATATCGTGGCTAAGTCTAAGGCTAACAACACCTTGAGCATTACCGATAATAGAACAGGGAAATCATATGAGCTCCCTATTCAGAATGACACAATTAAAGCGATGGATTTGAGGCAAATCAAAGTTAAGGATAGTGACTTTGGAATGATGAGCTATGATCCTGCGTATAGTAATACCGCTTCTTGTACAAGTAGGGTTACTTTTATTGATGGGGAAAAAGGAGAGCTAATGTACCGTGGCTATCCAATAGATGTTCTCGCTAAAAAAAGTAATTTCTTAGAAGTTTCTTATCTTCTACTAAATGGAAAACTTCCTAACAAAAAAGAGTTTAAAGAATTTGAACAAAATATCACTAATCACACAATGATTCATGAGAATATTAAACATGTCATAGACAGCTTCAGATACGATGCACACCCTATGGGTATGCTAATGAGTACGGTTGCTGCACTATCAACTTTCTATCCTGAATCAAAAGATATATTCAACGAAGAAATCAGAGACGAACAAATTTATAGATTAATAGCTAAGATGCCAACTCTTGCAGCTTTTGCTTTTAGACATTCAATGGGCATGCCATACGCTTATCCAGATAATGATTTAAGCTATGCTGGAAACTTTATGAATATGCTTTACAAAATGACTGAGCTTAAATATAGGCCAGACCCAATCATTGAAAAAGCTATTGATGTGCTATTCATCCTACACGCTGATCACGAACAGAATTGTAGTGCTAGTGCAATGCGTAACGTTGGTAGCTCACACCCAGATCCTTATGCTGCTACTGCAGCGAGTATTGCTGCTCTATACGGTCCACTTCACGGTGGTGCTAACGAGGGTGTACTTCAGATGTTAGCTGAGATTGGAAGCAAAGATAACATTCCAAAAGCAATCAAAGCCGCTAAGAACGGTGAATTTAGACTCATGGGATTTGGACATAGGGTTTACAAATCCTACGATCCAAGAGCAAAGATA
>JABAHR010002004.1_pt5 | contig 19257 bp, 19 predicted proteins | sample 7062101 | NCBI WGS metagenome assembly JABAHR01 (sample SAMN14534553, study PRJNA622989) | marine sediment metagenome | biome: marine biome [ENVO:00000428]; feature: marine pelagic biome [ENVO:01000023]; material: deep marine sediment [ENVO:00002113] | place: India: Gulf of Kutch | collected... | reverse complement strand
CCCTGGGCATCCAGAGACTGGTTCACGGCGAGCTTGGACAGCTTCAGCCCCATGCTGGGCTGCCGGGCGATCTTTTCTGCCAGAGCCAGGGTCTCGCTCATGAGGTCTTCCCGCTTGACCACGCGGTTGACCATGCCGAGTTCCTTNNTCCCAGGCGTGCACGAAATACTCATGGCCGTTGACGCCAAAGGTGACCACGGGGTCGGAGAACTGCGCGTCCTCGCTGGCGACGATCAGATCGAACGGCCATACCAGCATGAGCCCCCCGGCGATGGCTTTACCCTGAACCGCCGCGATGGTCGGCTTGGGCATGTTGCGCCAGCGCCAGCAGAAGCCGATGAAGACCTCCTGCTCATGAGACATGTGGCCTTCCTGCCCGGGCTTGTGGAAACCTCCGACGCCCATTTTCGGAGGTCCGAAGTCGCCGATGCGGCCCCCGCCCTTCAGGTCATGGCCCGAGGAGAAGTGCGGGCCGTCGGCGCCAATGATCACCGCCCGGACATCGTCGTCCTGCATGGCCGCATCCAGCGCCGCGTCGATCTCGTAGAGCATCTGGATGTTCTGCGCGTTGCGGCTTTCTTCCCGCGCCAGCATGATGCGCGCGACGTGCTCGCTGGGCCGCTCGTAGCGGATCGTCTCGAAAGGCTGCTCGATGGCTCCCATGAATCTCCCCCAGTTGAATGCGGGCCCCCACGCATCAACCGTGTGAACCCCGTTTGCCGGAAACCGCGCTCCCAGGCGCAGAGGCTGCCGACTCTAATGCCTGGCCGATCACCCAGCAACTTCCGCCCGGCACCAGGCGAACGTCTAATCCCGCCCGGACGTTGCGCTTTGCGCCCGCAACGCTCACAGTCACGATCATGTACACGCTGCTGATCACCTTCTTCACGCTGGCCATCGTCTTTTCCTTTCTCTGCTCCCTCTGGGAGGCCGTGCTGCTGAGCATCACGCCGGCCTACGCGGAGATTCAGAAGCAGCACGGCTCGGCCATCGGGCGCCACCTGAGCACCTTCAAGAGCAACATCGACCGACCGCTGGCGGCGATCCTCACGCTCAACACCATCGCCCATACCGTCGGCGCCATCGGCGTAGGCGGCCAGGCCGCCGCCATCTGGGCCGATACCAGCCCCTGGGTCACCAAGGCCATCATCCCGGTGGCGATGACGCTGGCCATTCTGATCCTGTCCGAGATCATCCCAAAGACCATCGGCGCGACCTTCTGGAAGGAGCTAGCGCCCTTCACGGTGCGATCGCTGCTGGTCGTGATCGCCGCCCTGGCCCCGCTCGTGTGGCTGAGCCAGCAAATCACCCGCATTCTCAAAAGGGAGGCCACGGAGAGCATCCTTTCGCGCTCCGACTTCCTGGCCATGGCGAAGATCGGCGAGCGCGCCGGCGTGTTCGAAAAGTCGGAATCGGAGATCATCAGGAACCTCCTTCGCTTCGAGCAGGTTTGCGCAAAGGACATCATGACCCCGCGCACGGTGGTGGTTGCCGAGCCGGAAACCCACACGGTGGCGCAGTTCTACGCCGCGCACGATCAGCTGCGCTTTTCACGCATCCCGATCTTCAGCGACGCAAAGGATCACATCATCGGCTACGTGCTGAAGGACGAGCTCCTGTCCAGCCTCGTCCAGGAGGAAGGCGAAAGGACGTTGGGTGAATTTCGCCGGGACATCTTCGTGGTCAAGGAGGACCAGCCCCTGCCGGAGCTGTTCTCACGGCTCGTGGAGAGACGCGAGCACATCGCGCTGGTGATCGACGAGTTCGGCGGTATGGCCGGTATCGTGACCATGGAAGACGTGATCGAGACGCTACTCGGTCTGGAGATCGTCGACGAGTCCGATCAGGTTTATGACATGCAGGCCCACGCACGGGCGCAGTGGGAGCGGCGGGCAAAAGCTCACGGGCTCACCGAAGCCGATCCGGGCGACCCGACGTCGTCCTGACCCACGTCCGCCTTCCCGCGTCGGGCGACGTCAGCCAGCCCCGCGATACATGATCCAGGGCAGATCCAGGAACGTCCGGATGCCGGGCGGCGCCTCACACACGTAGGGGATGGCATTCACCGCGTGCATGGCGGTGGCGAGCAACCCGTCGCTGACATAGTCCGCCTCGAACTCCACGTGAACGCGCGGGACCCCGTGCACGGTGACGGCGTGTCGGCCATGCGGCCAATCGGGGGCGACGTCCGCGTGCATGCGCCACACGGTCTCGTGAATCACCCGCTTTTCGCCGCCGGACACGCCGGCCCACTCCCAGTGCTGACCGGCCACGGTCCCCTGGCGAACCAGGCCGGCGGCCGTTTCGAGATCACGAGGCGCCAGCTCGAAGCTCACCTGCTCCACCACGTCGTCGAGCTCGATCCCCAGACCGTCGGCTACCATCTGCACGCTTTCCCTGAACAGGCCGTTCAGCCAAATGCGCCGGCGCTCCCCGGACCGCTCGAAGGCTTCTGGCGTGGACCCGAACCCCATGGATTCGAACATGATCTCTTCAGACGGGTAGCCCTGAAAATTGGAGATCTCCAGGACGTGAACACGATCGATCGAACGCGACAAGCCGCTCATCGTTAGCGGCACCAGGTCTCCCATCCACCCGGGGTTCAACCCGGTGGAGTGGAAGGTGGAGGCGCCGGCGCGGCAGGCGTCCTCCAGCCGCCCGACCAGCTCGGGCCCGTATACCTTCGGATACATGTAGCCGACCACGGTGATGACGTTCTTGCCCGACGCGAGCATCCTGCATATGTCCTCGACGTCACGATCGGGATCGTCGCCGTAAACGAGCGACGCGAGCGGAGCGTGGATGACCACGTCCGCATCCGATTCCAGCACCCTGTCCACGTCGTCGGTGGCAAGCACGCCGGTGGCGGAGATGCCGAGCAGCTCGCCCACGTCCCGGCCGGCCTTGGCCGGCGAGAGGGTATGCAGACCAACGAGCTCGAGGCCTTCGCGTTCGAGCACCGCCAGGGCGGCGTGACGTCCCACCGTGCCGCTCGCCCATTGGAAAACCCTGGTCATGTCGGTCCCTCCCCGAGCGCTGGCTAGGACATTCTCAATATGGGCTTGATCACCTCGCCCGTGACCGCGCTGTCGTGAACGGCCCGGTCGATATCTGCAAAGTCGTAGTACCGCACCAGCCGGTCGTAGGGCAGGCGCCCGTTCCGGTAGAGCGAGGCGAGGTAGGGCACGAAGGTGTGCACGTTGGCCTCGCCCAGCACGACGCCGCGTATGCCGCGGCCGAACCCCACATGGTCCATGTCCAGAGGGAATCGGGTACCCGCCGTCGGCGCGCCGACTTGAGCACACCAGCCGGGCCGCCCGAGACACTCTACCGCCTGCTCTATGGCCGCGGGGTGACCCGAGCACTCCACGGAGAAATCGGCGCCGCCCCTCGTCCGCTCGACGATGCGAGCCGCGACCTCCTCGCTGCCCGCGTCGATGCAGTCCGTGGCGCCGAGATCCCGGGCCACGTCCAGCCGTGACAGGTTCGGGTCCACGACGATGATGGTCTCGCAGCCGGACAACACCGCGCCCATGACGGCGGACAGGCCAACCGTGCCGACGCCGAACACGGCAATGCTCGAGCCGGGGCCCGGCTTCAGAGCGTTCATTACCGTGCCGACCCCAGTGGTCAGCCCACAACCGAGCGGGCCGAGCAGCTCCAACGGCAGGTCCTGGGGCACCTTCACGGCGCTACGCGCGGGAGAGATCGCCGCGGTCGAGAACGACGACTGGCCGCAGAACCTTCCACGAAGGGGCTCGCCGCGGCAGGTCAGCGGGCTGGTTCCGTCAGTGCGGAAGCCGGTGAGGTTGCGATCGACGAACTCGTCGCAGTAGGAGGGCAGCCCCGAGTGGCAGCGTCGGCAGACGCCGCACGAGTCGCTGCTGAGCACTACGTGATCGCCCGGCGCGAGATGCGAAACCGCGCTGCCAACCGCCTCGACGATGCCGGAACCCTCGTGGCCTAGAACCATGGGCAGCGGCAGCTTGACCGACTGCTCCTTGACGGCGACGTCGGTATGACAGATCCCGGAGGCGACGATGCGGACCAGCACCTCGCCGGCGCCCAGCGGCCCGAGCTCTACCTCCTCGAACGCGAAGGGGGTGTCCGGGCCGGACGCGACGGCTGCAAGGGCGGTAGTCATGTCATTTCTTCCCCTGCTGCTCGCGATAGGCCTCGATGTTCCGGAGAGTTTCGCGCGCGGCCTCGTGCGCCTGCTCGGCTACGAGACGGCGGCGCAAGGCCTTGTTGGCAATCTCCGGGGCGACGTAGCCGTCGTCGTCGTGGCTCAGGGTCGTTCCCGGCGCGACGACCTCGTCGATGGCATCGAGCACGTCGTCGCCGAGCAACACCTCGGCACCCTCGAGCAGGCCCTGAAGCTGCTCGGGCGTGCGCGGGCCGATGATGGCCGACGTGACGGCAGGATGGGCACAGACGAAGGCGATGGCCATGTGCATGAGGCTGATGCCCGCCTCGCTCGCAACCGCCGCCAGCCGTTCCACCAGATCCAGCTTGAGCTGGTTGTCGGCTCTGGACATGTCGTACAGGTGCGGCTGGAGCTTCTGCCGGTTGGTGTCGTTGGGCGGCGAGTCGCGTCGCCACTTGCCGGTAAGCCAGCCCTGTGACAAGGGACTCCACGCCACGACCCCCATGCCGTACCGCTGGCAGGTGGGGAGTATGTCCGCCTCGATGCGACGGGCAAATATCGAGTAGGGCGGCTGCTCGACGACGAAACGCTCGCGGTGACGCTTCTCCGCCACCCACTGGGCCTCCACGATCTGCTCCGCAGGGAACGTTGACGAGCCGAGCATGCGGACCTTGCCGGAGCGGACCAGATCCGAAAGCGCGCCCAGGGTCTCGTCGATGTCGGCGGTCACGTCGGGCCGATGAACCTGGTAGAGATCGATGTAGTCCGTCTGCAGACGCTTCAGGCTCGCCTCGACCTCGCGAGTGATCCAACGCCGCGAGTTGCCACGATGGTTCGGGTTGTCGCTCATGGGCAGGCTGAACTTGGTGGCAAGAACCACGTCGTCGCGCTTGCCGACCAGCGCCTTGCCGAGAATGGATTCCGACTCTCCGTGGGAGTAGACGTCCGACGTGTCGAAATAGTTGACGCCCGCGTCGATCGCGGCATCCACCATGCGCGCGCACTCGCGCTCGTCCGGGTTTCCGAAGTAGCCGAACATGCCCGCACCGAAACAGAGCTTGCTGACGCTGACGCCCGTCCGGCCAAGAACCCTCGTCTCCATGCCCGTCAGCCCTGCTCGCGGATAAGGTCCGTAACGCCGTCCCACTCCTCGTGCTGGCGCTTCCAGCCATCAAATAAGTCGCGGATGATCGGCGCGTCCCCATGCAGCTCAACGTAGCAGCCCATGTCGTGACGGCAATCCATGTAGGCCACGTAATCGCCGCCCCAGAGGGTGCAGGCGGTCTCGTAGCCCGCCTCGTTGAACCGCTTGATCTCGCCGTCCACGTCGTGAACGAGCAGCCCGATGTGGTGGAAGCCCTGCTCGCCGGCCGCGTACATCTCCCGGTAGATCGAGGGCGTGTCGTCGTGCTGAGCGATGAACTGGATATGGGCGGGACCGGCCTGTCCGAAGGCGTAGCTCACGTCTGCCTCGACGTGCTCGCCGCGGTACAGGAATCCTTCGGCGATGTGGTGGCGCACCACGTGGAACGGTCCCGCGCCCACCATGCGATTCCACTTGTGACAGGCTTCGTCGATATCGTTGACGAAGTACGCGTACTGCCAGACGGGATGCCGGATGATGCTCATGGTGTCTCCCCTAATCTATCCACCTTATACCCTGACCAAACGATAGCAGACTAACCCGACGCCGCCGAGTGCTGTAGACTCGGGCACGAAACCGACAGCTCGAAAGGGGGAGACATGTCCGTGCAGAACGGCGAGCGGTTCATTCGTTTCCTTAGAAGCGATCCGCAACTGAGAGAAAAGGTCAAAGAGGGCGGCTGGGAGAACTTTCAGGAAGTCACCGCCGATGCGGGCGCTTCCTGCACGACCTACGAGGTCGTCGCCGCGCTCATCCGCGAGATTGAAAACGACAGCTGAACAGGAAGGACAACCGATGGGAAAGAAACTGGTGCTGGTGGGCCTTGTGGAGCCCGAGACCGAGGATCTGGTGGAGGCCTTCAACGAATGGTATCTGGGCAACCACGTGGAAGACACCTACAACTGCCCGAACATCACGTCCGTGCGCTGCTTCAAGGCCGTGCGGGGATTCCTCGGCGACCCGCCCTCCGGGTACCTGACCATCTACGAGTTCGAGGGTGAAGACGCGGAAGAGGCCGAGCGCATCCTGGGCCAGTACCAATCCGATCCCGAGGCGTGGCCCAAGCGCGAGCCGAACAACAACTCGATGAAGGTCGTAGGCGCCGGCTGGTACGCAGAGGAGATCGCCTTCGGCTGAGCCCGGGCGCGGCGACTTATCGATGCCCCACGTCCGAATCAACGGAGCCCGACTGTGGTACGAGGTCCGCGGCTCCGGCGAGCCCCTGCTGCTGCATCACGGCTACACCGCATCACGGGTCAATTGGCTCCCCGTCGCCGAGCGCCTGCAGGACCGCTACCAGATCGTTCTCATGGAGTGTCGGGGGACCGGGGAGAGCGAGCACACCGCTGAGGGATACAGCCTCGAGCAATACGCGGCCGACGTGGTGGGTATTCTGGATCACCTGGGCCTGGAGCGGGTGACCTTTGCCGGTCACAGCATGGGCGGCGGCATTGGCTACCTCCTGGGTCTCGACCACGCTCATCGACTGGAACGCCTGGTGCTCATGGCTCCCATACCCGCCGCGGGCATTGGGGGCCTCGATCCGGATGCCAGGCAGCAGCGCGTCCAGCTGCGCCGCGACGAGAACCGGGAAGCCCTGCTCGCCGAGTACCGGGCCGCGCGCTTCCGCCCGGACGTGGAAACCGAAGACTGGATCGAGAGCCGAGTCGACCACGTGCTCGGCGTCAGCGACGGCCACTACGAGGCGAGCGCGCAGTCCATGGTCGACCTGGACGTGGGCCACCGCCTGCCGGAGCTGCAGTTGCCGACCCTCATGCTTGCCGGTGCCGTGGACGAGCTGCTGCGCGCGAATCTTCAGGACTTCCTTGCGCTGCCCAACGCCACTTTGGAGGTGCTCTCCAGGGCCGGCCACGAGGTGGCTGTGCACGAGCCGGACGCCGTAGCCCGAGCCATCGACGCCTTCATGACCCACGGCCCCGTCACGGCCCGGAACATCCGGGAGCGGATGGCGTCGGACTCCACGTGAGCGCCTCGCCGATCCGTCGTCGCTGGCAGGTAACAGACGCCTTCGGGGACGGGAACATCGATATCGCCGGCCTGGATTGGGGCGGCAGCGGGCCCCTCGCGCTGCTGCAGCACGCCAACGGGTTCTGCGCTGCCACCTGGGGCCCCGTCGCCGCCGGGCTGACCGAGCGCTACCACGTCGTCGCCCTTGATGCTCGAGGACATGGAGACTCCGGCAAACGGCCAATTCCAGGAGGTTATCGATGGAACTTCTTCGCCTCGGATCTCACCCAGGTGGCGCAGCAGCTGCTCGACGAGACCGGCGAGCCCGCCATCGACTTCGGCATCGGCAGCTCCATGGGCGGCATCGTCACCGCGGCCAGCGAGGCGCGCAACCCAGGGCTCTTCCGGCGCATCGCGATGCTCGACCCGCCGCTCCATCCGGGCCCGGAGCTGCGTGAGAGGCTTGGGCTGGGCATCGCGACGCCGAACGCGGACCTGATCGCCATGACGAAAAAGCGAAAGGCCATCTGGCCGTCCCGGTCGGTCGCTCGTCAGGCCTGGCGGGACAAGCCGCTGTTTCGGGATTGGGTAGGGGCCGCTTTCGACGCTTACCTTGAAGAGGGCCTGGGCGACCGCCCGGACGGGAAGGTGGCCTTGAAGTGCGATCCCGGCGTGGAAGCTTCCATTTTCGAGACCACCGGTTCTCTGGACACCTTCGAGCTCGCCCCGGGCGTGAACGCCCCCGTGCTGCTCGTCCGTGCCCTCCACGGGCGAGCGCCGGCGATCGCCTTCGAGCACCTCGCGAGCCTTCTGCCGCGCTGCAGCTACCGCGTGGTGGACGCCGGCCACCTGCTCCCTATGGAATCGCCCGACCTGACCCTTGAGCTCCTCACCGCGTTCGCCGGGGAGGGCTGAGCCAACGGCGCACCCCCCGAGCCTTCACCCGGCTTCGGCGGGCGCCAGCCCCTGCTCCAAAAGCAGCGAGCGCACCGACGCATCCCGTCCCCGGAAGCGCCGATAGATGTCGCCGGCCGGCAAGCTCCCGCCGAGACCGAGCACGGTGTCGCGAAAGCGTCCGGCGATCTCTTTGAGCGCCGCGTCGTCGTCGAGCCCTGCCTCCTTGAACGCCGCGAACGCATCCGCAGCCAGGACCTCCGCCCACTTGTACGAGTAGTAGCCAGCCGCGTAGCCGCCGGCGAAAAGGTGTCCGAAGGCGGGCAGCGTGCTCTCGTCGTCCAACCTCGGGGCGACGAGGGTGCTGCGCGCGATGTCTTCCTCCATCTCGAAGGGGCTCGCGCCGTCATTGCTGCCCGTGACGCCGAATCTCTGGTGAAGGGTCATATCCACCTTACCGAAGAAAAGCTGACGCAGCGTGGCGGTACCCACCATGAAGTTGCGGCTGTCGACGACCCGATCGAGGGTCTCGTCATCGAGCGGCTTGCCGGTATCGCAGTGGGCGGTGAGGTCACGCAGGAAGGGCTTGTGCTCCATCCAGTACTCGTTGAACTGGCTGGCCAGCTCCACGGCATCCCACTCCACGAGGTTCATCCCGGACGCGCCGCCATCCTCGATGGTCGTAAACATGTGCTGGGTGGCGTGGCCAAACTCGTGAAAGAGCGTGCGCACCTCATCTAGGGACAGCAACGCTACCTTTCCCTCCAGCGGGGGACGCGCGTTCATCACAAACAGCGCCACGGGTGGCGACGACGACTGGCCCGGAGCCGCAAGCACGCGGCTGCGAGACACCACCGTGTTCATCCACGCGCCGCCTCGTTTCTCCCCGGGCCGCGCGTACGGGTCCACGTAGAACCCGGCAATGACCTCACCATCCCTGACCACCTCGAAGAACTCGACCGCGGGATCCCAGACCGGCACGTCGCCGGCCGCCACGCGGCGCACCTCGACGTCGTAGAGCCGGCCAACCAAGGAAAACAGACCATCGAGCACCCGCGGTAGCTGGAAGTACTCCCGCAGCCGCTCACCGTCGTAGGCGTAAAGCGACTCGCGCATCCTCTCGGACCAGAAGGCCAGATCCCAGGGCGCGGGCTCCCCCTCGTCCAGGCCACCCTGGTCCCGCATGAACGTCTTGAGGGTTTCGAACTCGCGCTCCGCTGCCGGACGCGCCGCTGCCTCCAGCTCGTTGAAGAGCTGCCACACGGCATCGGTATCCGGCGCCATCTTGGCATCCAGGCTGTGATCCGCATAGCAGTCAAACCCCACCAGCGCGGACTGCTCCTGGCGAAGCTCGAGGATCTCGGTGAGCACGGGCCTGTTGTCGAACTCTTTGGATGTGCCGCGCGCGCGGAACCACCGGTAGAACCGCTCCCGCAAACCCCGATGCCGCGCATGCTCCATGACCGCAACGAAGTTCACGCCGTTGACCACGAAGTGCCAGGGGCCCGCGGCGTCCGTAGCGCTCTCCACCCCGTCCTCCCGCGCCTTGGCGGCGGCCAGCCCGAGAACGGCGGCGGGCACGCCGGCAATCTCTTCCGGCGCTTGCACGCATATGCGCGACGCCTTCTCCTCTCTCACCAGGTTCACCGAGAAGTCGTTGCTGAGCTCGGACAGGCGCTCCTGGATCTCCTTGAAGCGCTCCTTAGGCGGACCTTCCAGGTGCACGCCAGACCGTTCCATGGCGCGGATGGATTCCGTCACGATTCGCTGCCGAGCCTGGCCCAGCGCCGACCAGTCGGGGCCGTCGCGCAACCCAATCAGACCCTCGTAAACGCCGCGGCTCTGACTCATCCGATTGAGCAATGATATGTAGGCGGGGCGAATCGCGTCGTAGGCGGCCTGCAGCTCGTCCGAGTACTTTACGCTGATCAGGTGCGTCACGGCGCCGATCACCTGACCGATACGCGTCTGCTGGCGCTCCAGAGGCTCCATGAGCCCGGCCCATGATGGCTCGACGGCGCCTTCCAGGGCGGTGAACGCGGCTTCGCTATCTTCGAGCAGAGCGCGAACGCCCGCCTCCACATGGGCCGCCGTGATGTTCTCCCAGACCGGCAGGTGCCCGATGGGTCCATGTTCCCGGGTTGCCTCGATGACGGCCAGGCTGCTGGCACCCGCGCCGGCTGCCGATTTGTCCACGATGATCTCCTTGGCGTGCCTCTCCAGGCCCGCCTGCTTTGCGCGACGAGTCGCATCCACTCGATGTGTCGATTTCTCCCCTCGTTCGCCCGGGGAAGCCCGGCGAGGGGATGCGCATTCTAAGGCGTCATTCTTCCCGGGTCAGCCGGCGGATCAGATATCCGCCCGAGCGCTCGTCCATCTCCAGTTCCAGCAGACCCCGGCTTTCCGCTTCCTCGAGCAGATCGCTGAACGAGCGGAAGCCGTAGAAGCTCTCGTTGAATCCCGGGCGGCGCCGCTTTAGCGTCTGTTTCACCATGGATCCCCAAAGCTTCTCCCGCTCGCCGCGCTCGCCGTAAAGCGCTTCCGCGGTCTCCAGAACCAGAGCGATGCCCTCGTCCGTATTGTCCTCCTCGGGACGGGCAGGCTCGGCCTTCTTGGCGTCTTTCTTCTCCGCCGTTTTTTTCGCCGTCGGCTTCTTGCGCGGCTTGCGGGTCGCCTTCTGGTGGCGAACCAGGTCGTCGTAAAAGATGAACTCGTCGCAGTTGCCGATCAGCAGGTCCGAGGTCGAGTTCTTCACCCCGATCCCGATGACGGTCTTCGCGTTCTCCCTGAGCTTGCTCACCAGGGGCGAGAAGTCCGAATCGCCGCTGATGATCACGAACGTATCGATGTGCTCCTTGGTGTAGCACAGATCCAGGGCGTCCACGACCATTCTGATGTCTGCGGAGTTCTTGCCCGACTGCCGCGTGTGAGGGATTTCGATCAGCTCGAACGCCGCCTCGTGCATGACGGGCTTGAACTCCTTGTAGCGGTCCCAGTCGCAGTAGGCCTTCTTCACGACGATGCTGCCCTTGACCAGCAACCGCTCGAGCACGAGCTGGATGTCAAACTTGGCGTACTTTGCATCGCGCACGCCCAGAGCGACGTTCTCGAAGTCGCAGAAGAGCGCAAGGTTCTTATCTTCGTTTTCGCGGGCCATGAAATCTGCCGCAGCCGAGAGAGCGCCTACGTTAACGGCGGCGCCTGCAGCCGTCCACTCATAACCCGGCCTTGCCTGTCGCGCAGCGCTGTTCGAGATCTGGTCCGCCGCCGCCACGAAGCTGAAGCAATCCCTAAGCCCAGCCAAGCTTACGGACATCGTCGTCCTGTCGGCCGACATGCTGACGGTTCCCGAGGGGCAGATTCAGGCGGCAGGTGTGGGTCAGACCTTCGTTGGCGGAGAAATCCGCTCAGCCGGGCACTGAATTCATTGACCCATCTGGGCGGTGACCGAGCCAATCCTCGTGTGACCGGTTTCACGAATTGGCTGCAGAAGCGCAGACAACGCCCTTCGCGCGGCTGTCGGCTGAGACACAGGTAACTGAACCGCTCAAGCAATATGGGAACCATTGCAGAGGACCTAAGTGGGCTGATCAGATGCTCGAAGATCTCTTGTCCAGGCTGCCGCTTGAACCCGTGCCGGTGACCATCTGCGCGGGCATCGCCATCGGCTGCCTGTTCCTGGGTTGGATGTGCAAAGCCATGGGCGCCCGGCGCCAGCAGAATCAGCTGCGCAAAGAAGCCATAGAGGCCAAGCGCGCCGTGCCCCAGCTGGAGGCCTCCGTGCACAATCGCGATCTGCAGATCGCCAGGTTCAAGGTGGAAACCGACGACCTGACCGCACGCAATGAGGATCTGTCCAATCTGCTGACCAAGGCCAAGAGCGAGCTGCGCAGCGCCCATCGCGAAGCCCGGAACCTCAATACTGAGCTCAAGGCGATCAAGGGCCACCAAGCCGTCCTGGACAACGAGCTCATCGCGGGCTTCGAGGAGGAGGACACCCTCTCCAGCGCCGATGAGCAGCTCAAAGCCCGAATTGGCCGCGCCGAGTCGCTGTACGAGCGCATGAAGGAAGCGGTTATCGAGCGCGAGGAACGCATCCAGAAGCTCGAGGATCAACTTGCCAAGGCGCGCAATGCAGATGCCGAGGGCAACACCTCGTTGGCCGACTCAGAGCAGGACTGGACAGGCGCCGTAACAGACTTGGAAGAGAAGATCAGCTCTCAGGAAGGGCTCATCGAGTCACTGCGAGCCCAGATCCGCAAGACGCAGACCGAAAAGGAAATGCTCGCAGACATGGCCAAACGGCGCAGCGACAGCAACCGCGCGCTGAAAGAGGCGAGCGCGGAGGCCGAAGCGCACGTGCCCGTGCTTCGCGCGCGCATCGAGGAGCGCGACCGCACCATCGCGGAGAACGAAGCGGCCATCAGCGTGCTGCGCGACGAGGTGGACATGCTGCGCGCCCAGAACGCGGCCCTGGAGTTCGAAGCCTCCGACAAAGTCGCCGCGGAACGTCCTCCCGAAGAGGACGCGTTCTCCATTCGCCAGCGGCTCGAGGACGAGTTCGAGGCCCGCGAGGTTGCGCTGGAAGCAAGGTTGCGCGAGGCGGAGCAGGCCAAGGAGATCGCCCAGGCAGACCTGGCGCTGGCCCTCGCCGAGCAGAGCAAGCAGGCCCAAGAGGCGAACTCCCGCGCCGAGCGTCTGGAAGCGGAGCTGAACGAGCGCAGCGAGTCCACCAACGTCTTCAAGAGCATGGCGGAGGACCGGGAGGCCAAGCTGGCCACTTTGACCAATCGAGTACAGGTGCTGCTCGCGGCCGTGGACGGCAGTTCGGACGGCGAGCTCGCGCACGGCCGCTTGGTGGAGCTCGTCAGGCAGCTCGATCCCGGACACGTTCAGGGCCCGGTACCCGAGGCCACCGCTTCCGACGCCAACGAGCCCGCCGGAGCCAAGCAACCCCCACCCGCGTTGCCCATGCGCCGCGCGCCGAGGCGACCGCTGCGCGTGGTCGAAAGCCGTGACGAATCTGTCCCGGCGCAGCGCGGTTCCCGCCGAGGTGACGTCAGCAAAGTGCTTCGCGCGTTGCGTCCGGCAAGATCGAGCGTGGTGCCGATGCGGCGACGTGGCCGAGTGCGCCGCTAGCCGTCTCCCAGCCCTTCTTCACCGTAACGGCTCGCCGGCCCCCGACCACCTGGGCCGAGACGCCCCTCTGAGCCGAAGTGACCGCGGCCGGGCACGAAGTTGACCTCAATGCGAATGCCATCCGGGTCCTCAAACAGCACCGAGTAGTAACCGGGCGCAAAGTGCGACCCTTCCTCAGGCGGGTGGACGATCCGCGCGTCGAGCTCGGTGGTGACGAACTCGTAGATGGCGTCCACGTCCTCCCGCGATCGGGCGCGGAAGCACAGATGGTGGAGGCCAGGGCGATCCTGGTCGAAGGCACGGTCCCGTTTGTCCTCGGGGGCGCCCCTGACGAGAATCCCTGTGCGGCTGCCGATGCAGTAGACGATCTCCTCGGCACGAATGAGCGTGCTCATCTCGAGAAAATGACACAGCCGTTCCCAGAACGGCACGCATTGCGCCGGATCCCTGACGGTCAGCTGGATGTGCGCGATCCCGTTGACCTCAACGGTCATGACGTTACTCCTTCGCGACTGCCGCCGTCAGCGGATGGCAATGGGGTTGACGATCATCTGAACCGCTCCCCGCAGCTTGGCCTGCCCGAGAACGAAGAGAAACTCATGGGCCTCGTCGCGAACGAGCACGCCAGTGTTCATGGTCTCGAGAATGTAGATGCCGTGCTGCTGCAGAAGAATCAGATGGCTGATGAACGGTTCGTCCTCCCGCTCCGCCGGAAGAACGTCGAGACCCCATGTATCCGACCCGACGGCAATCACATTCTTGCCGGCAAGATAGCTCGCGACCGCCTTGGAAACTCCCGGCGCCGTGGCCGACCAGCGCGCCGGGTCCGTTTCGAGCATGGCGTCCGTCCAGCCGGTGTGGAAAAGAACGACGTCACCCTCGCGTACGGGAGTGCCCTGCTTCTTTTCGACCGCGCGGACGTCAGCCACGCTGAACGTCTGTCCGCCAGCCAGATGATCGACCCCGAAATGGGCCGTCATGTCCAGCACGATGCCCCGGGCCACGATGGGCGGAACCTTCTCGATGCCCAGCTTGGTCAACCCGGATATGTCGGAGAAGTCCCGGGCATGGTTGCAGTTGTAGTACATGCCTTCTTCGCCGGCATGACCAAGGCCGTCCAGCTGCGAGCCGATTCCAAGCCACCCTTGGAAAACGTCGTCGTTATAAGTCATCCGCGACAAGGGCCGATTTCCCTCCTGCTGGCCAGGCTGGACGACCAGCAGCGAGAGCGAGCGCGGCGGGAACGCCGGGGTGCTGCTGTCCACGACGATGCCCAGACTGTAGGTCTTGCCGGTCTTGATGAGTCGGGACGCCGCCAGCACCGACTCCGGCGTAATGAGATTGACGTTGCCAACCTCGTCATCGGGCCCCCAGCGCGACGGCTTGCAATCCTCATCCGCCGACGCCCCGGTGGCGAGACTAATCCATATCAGGCCCGCCAGGAATCGCTTGGCGTTCATCATCCCCCCTTATTTCTTCGTGATACCCGACGCTACCCCTGCGACGATGCGCTGACGCCGCAGCCGCTGGGGAGCCAGGCCACATTAGCACCCGGCCGGGGTCACGGCGATCAATTCTGCGACCTAGTGCAGACAGGCTGGAGATCCCGCCGCGGCTGACAGGCCCACGAACGAGCTAGAACTCGACTTCGATCGCCCGACAGAGAAAGCGCATGAAGGGGGTGGCCTTGGCGTAGAGACCGGCGACGGCGTCGACGAACCGCGGATGACCGATCTCGGCAGGATCGATGGTCGCGCTGGCAATGAAGTCCTTGCGTTTGAGATCCTCGAGGTGCGGCGCGTCGTGACCGAAGCCTCTGGGCGGGCGCTTGAGCGACGCGCCACCCAGCTCGAAGGCCGACTTGAACGAACGGGAATCCCGGGCCTTCTGCCAGTCCCCTGGCCGTTCGACGATAAGCTCCCGCACCCGCGCCAGCGAAGCCGGATCCGGGCGCCACATGCCCGCGGCAGCAAAGCATCCATCGTTGTCGATGTGCAGGTAGTAGCCGGGCGCGTGGACGTCTTTGCCGAGCTCGTGACGGAACTGGATGCCGATGTTGGTCTTGTACGGCGTCTTGTCCTTCGAAAAACGGGTATCCCGATACACACGCATGAGCGACCCGCCCATCCGTTTCGGAACCGCCAGAAAGTGGTCGGATATGGCCGCCAGCTTTGGACCCATGGTGGCGATGAAATCCAAAGACGGGTCGAGAACTTCCCTCTCGTAGCGCGCTTTGTTCTCTCCGAACCAGTCGCGATCGTTGTTCCGTTCGAGGCTTCTCAGAAACTTGAGCGTCTGCGGCGGAAAGCCCTGAAACTGCGGCATCGAACCTCTCCTTTCTCAACCCAGAACAGGCCCGTGAGGATACCCGGCTTTCCGGCCCCGCGTCAGGCCGATGCCCGTTCGGGTGGACGGGGGGGCGTGGCGGCAAAGAAGCAGAGGGAGCCCATCAGAGAAAGGCTGGCCAGCAGCGTGAACCCGCTGCGGTAATCGCCCGAGATGTCGGCCATGACGCCGGCGATGATCGGTCCCCCCGACATTCCCAGCATCACGATAAGGGAGGAGAAACCCATGATGGTTCCGAACGAGGTCGGTCCGAAGTAGTCGGCTCGCAGCGAGACCATCAGCGGCCCACGCGTGCCCCAGGCGAGACCATGAAGCACGGTGAACGCCAGCACGCCTAGCAGCGAATCCGCATAGGTGACGAGCAGCAGACCGCCCGCATGAGCGAACATGCACACCGCGCAGATCGCACGTTTGTTGAACAGATCCCCAAGGTAGCCGCCGGAGAGCTGCCCCAAGAGCTGAAAGGCGGTGAGCACGGCCACCACCATGCCCGCGGCCGACAGCGAGTAGCCCATCCCCTCGGTGAGATGAGGGACCAGGTGAACCATCATCGACGAGACCGTGAGCAGGGCCAGGGCGTGACCCAGGGAGATCAGCCAGAACGAGCGCGTGCGCATGGCTTCTCTGGCCGTGAAGTCGCCGTGCAGGGTGAAGCGTGTTTCCGGCCCTCCCTGCGGGGCAGCGTAGCCGTCGGCGAGCTCGCCATGAGCATCCGGGCGATGACGGACCACCTGGACGAGGGGAAGGCCGATGACGAGGACGAGCAAGCCGGAAATTACCGCCGTGGTGCGCCAGCCGAACGCTTCCAGCGCCCAGATGATCACCGGCACGGACAGGCCGCCAAGGGAGAACCCCAGCTGCGAGACCGCGATCGCTTTGGAGCGATGCCGGTTGAACCAGTTGACGATGGCCACCATCAGCGTTGCGAAGCCGCCCAGGCTCGCGCCGAGCGCGATGAGCGCGAAGGTCAGGTAGAAGGTCAGCAACGAGTCCACCTGACCAAAGAGAATGAACCCGACGCCGAAGAGCACCGTGCCGATGGTGAGGATGGCTCGAGGCCCGAACCGGTCGACCAGCCAACCCTGAAGGGGACCGAGGATGCCGCTTTCGATTCGGGTCAGCGCGAAAGCACCGGCAACCATGGCTTTGCTCCACCCGAAGTCCTGCTGAAGAAGCACCATGTACGCGCCGTAGGACTGCATCCACAACACGGCCGCCAGCCACTGGACGCCGCTGCTGGACAGCACGATCCACCAGCCATAGAAGACCCGTCCCTGAGGCCGCACGATGCGGTCAAGTTCCTGCCAGAAGCCTGCCATGGTAGAGATGATACGCCATCGGCCAGCCGCGAATGGCTACGACGCGCCTCACCTGATGCTAGGGATCCTCGGGCCTGTCCCCGTTTCCCTTGACCAGCGGCACGAAAGCCACAGGCAGGACGTCCTCGGAGTGGACGTCACCGTCCGCATCCCGCGTTATCCGCTTGAGCATCTGATTGAACCCGCTGGCGACGGGGATCACGAGAACGGCCCCAGGCTTGAGCTGTTCGACCAGAGCCGGCGGAACCTCCGGCGCGCCCGCGGTCACCACGATGCCGTCGAAAGGAGCATGTTCCGGCCAGCCGAGATTGCCATCGCCCTCCCGGGTGACCACATTGTCGAAGCCGAGGCGATCCAGCCGCTCGGCAGCGCTCTCAGCGAGCTGCGGCAACACCTCCACCGAGTAGACCCGATCCACCAGCTCGCTCAGCACCGCCGCCTGGTATCCGCTCCCGGTGCCGATCTCCAGCATCACGTCGCCGGGCTCGGGGTCCAGCAGATCCGTCATGAGCGCGACGATGTATGGCTGCGAGATGGTCTGGAAGTGACCAATGGGCAGGGGCACGTTCGCGTAGGCGGCATAGGCCTCCTCGACGGGCACGAACGCTTCCCGCGGCACCGCGCGCATGGCGTCCAGCACGGCGCCACGCAGCTCCGAACGGCCCGTGTAGATGGCCGTATCCGCCACCTCGCTCTCGATCAGCGCGACGAGCGCTTCCCGCTCTTCAACGCGATCGGAAGATCCCTGAGACATCTCGCCCGATTACTCCGCAACTCTTGAACCCGAGTTTAACGGAGCACGTTCACAGGGCCATTGGGGAAACTCGCGATGCGATCGCCGCTGCTCCAGATGACCGGGCCGACTCTTACTTCTAGAATGCTTCTGGAATCTCCTGCCAACACCGTGCGGCCGGGCGCCCTGCCTCCCGGACAATCACCGACGAAAGAGCCATGCGAAACGACAACGCCGATCAGATCGAGTTCTGGAACGGACCAACAGCCAGCAACTGGGTGGCCGCCGAAGAGCGGATGAACGAGCTGCTGGCACCGATTACCGCCGCCGTGCTCGAAGCCGCCGCCGTGAAGCCGAACGAAACCGTCCTGGACGTGGGTTGCGGCTGCGGGGCAACGTCCCGCACCATGGCCGATGCAGGAGCGACCGTGCTGGGGATCGATATCTCTGAACCCATGCTGGCCAGGGCGAGAGAACGTGCGGAGAGCGAGTCGTTGACGTTCATCGAGGCGGACGCCCAGAGCCACCCGTTCGATACGGCGTTCGATCTGCTGTTCTCCCGCTTCGGGGTGATGTTCTTCGCAGACCCGGTGGCAGCCTTCGCGAACCTGCGCGCGGCCCTGAAAGCCGACGGGCGGCTGTGCTTCGTCTGCTGGCGTGCCCCTGCCGAGAATCCGTGGCTCGGCGTCGGCATGGCTGCCGCTCAGCCCTTCCTGCCACCGGCCGAGACCCCCGATCCCCGCGCACCCGGGCCGTTTGCCTTCGCAGATCCGGATTACCTCAACCAGGTGCTCAACGATGCCGGATTTGAAGACGTGGCCATCACCCCCCACGATCCCCAGATGCGCCTAGGTGCGGATCTGGCAGAGGCGATGGAATTCGTCACCAGGGTCGGGCCCTTGAGCAACGCCCTGAAAGAGCTGGAACCCGATCAGCGCGAAGCAGCGCTCGCCGCGGTGCGGAAGGCCTTGACGCCCTTTGCCGGTCCTTCCAGCGTCCTCCTTGGCGGCGCTTGCTGGATCGCCACGGGGCAGCGGGGCGATTGATCCCCGACGACGCGTGACGCCCGGCGCCCCCGTCAGCGGACGAGGTCGTCGAGCCCCGTGTAGGTGCGGCTTTCGTCGGCCATGGGATATTTGAGCCCCGTCGCGCAGTTGAAGAGCACCACCTCATCCCCGGCATCGACCAGGCCTGCCTCCAGCGCCTGACGCCAACCGACATAGGTCGCGGAGCCCTCCGGGCAGAGCAGCAGGCCCTGCTCGGCAGCGATGCGCCGCTGCGCGGCGACGATGTCGTCATCGCTCACGGCCAGGGCGGCGCCCCCCGACTCTCGAACGGCGCGGAGAATGAGAAAATCGCCCACAGCGGCCGGAACACGAATGCCCGCCGCGACCGTGCGGGCGTCTTCCCAGAGCTCGGCATGCTCATCGCCTCGCTCGAACGCGCGTACTATGGGGGCACAGCCCTCGGCCTGCACGGCGAACATCCGCGGTCGCTCCGGGCCTATCCAGCCGATGGCCTCGAGCTCGTCGAAGGCCTTCCACATGCCGATCAGGCCGGTGCCGCC
>JABAHR010002744.1_pt1 | contig 19332 bp, 21 predicted proteins | sample 7062101 | NCBI WGS metagenome assembly JABAHR01 (sample SAMN14534553, study PRJNA622989) | marine sediment metagenome | biome: marine biome [ENVO:00000428]; feature: marine pelagic biome [ENVO:01000023]; material: deep marine sediment [ENVO:00002113] | place: India: Gulf of Kutch | collected... | reverse complement strand
GCGCCTTGGACGGCCAAACCGATTGAACTAGCGGACGCAGGGATTGAGCTCGGTAGAGACTATCCAGCGCCCATCGTCGATCACTCGATGGCGAGAAACCGGGCGCTCGAAAAATACAAGCTGCTTAAGGCAGGAAAAAATGACGACTGATTACGCGCAATTTCCTTCCCTCTTGCTTCCACAGTGCTTCCACGAGCCGAATGGTCTGATTATCGCCAGAATCAAAAAGCCCGTAACCTATTGAAATTACGGGATAATTTGGTTGCGGGGGCCCGCAACCACCGGAACCTACTGAAAAAAGTTCTTGCCATATTCTCCCAAGATAGCGTTCGTCCGTTCGACGCGGCCGCCTAGGCCTGTAGCGTTCTCTGAAACCCAACATAAAATTTGACGGCAGGCAGAAAGTGGCTTGGCAGGCCGCTGCTAAGAAACGTCGGAAAATGTTTATAGACACCGACGTCTTGTAACAGAAAATCGCAGGTCCAGCCTCCAGCATGGTCCCTACCGTGGTCCGGACTTCGTAAGCTGTCCCCAGGGAGAGCACCTTGCGCATGCTTTGGGTGCCGAACGACATGGTCGAAATCTGGCGAAATCGGTGCATGGCCAGTCGCCGCCCACCATTGTCGAATCTCTTTCCCACTCGCCGCGTCCGGGGAGTGCCCTTCGTCCTGTCATTGTGCAACGCCGAGCCGCGCAACGGCGACGTTGCGAAGAACTTGACCAAGTTGCCGCCGCGCCGTCTGGCCAGCCGCTCCCATATGTCCGTTGACACGGCGACGGCATTGGGTCGAGCCGTGCCGGTGTCCTTGTTTCCATCTGCATTCATGGCGTTACCATCAATATCTGCCAGCCGACGCAGGTTCTTGACGCTCGAACCTTTCACAAGTCGGCCGACCTTATTTCCTAAGTTGCTGGCCAGAAGTGTCAACTGCGATCGAAGGTCGGCTCGCTGCCGCGGTATCGCGCTGAACTAGGACAATGCCCAGCACGACCAGAGCCGCGCCTGCGGCCTGCGTCCAACCGAGCCGCTCCTCGAAGAAGGTAGCGCCGAGCGCCAGTCCGAACAGCGGCACAAGGAAGGTAAACGCGTTGGCGCGGTTGAGATCCACCTGTTCCAGCGCCGAAAACCACAGCCAGAATGCGAGCGAGGTGCCGAACACGGAAAGGGCCACGAGGACAAGGACGAATTCAGCCGACCACACTAGCGATGAAATTTCCTCCGTCACTATGGACAGAAGCGCGAGAGGTGCCGCACCAATGAGCAGTTGGAAGCCCATCGCCATGACGGCGTCCACCTGCCCAGTGAGGCGCTTGATTGCGATGTTGCCAGTGGCCACGCCGCCCGCGGCGAGTGCGACGTAGGCGATGCCGAGCGTATAGCCTTGAACGTCGCCGGAAGCGAGGCCCGGCCAAGCGATCGCGGCGATTCCGGCCAGGCTTGCCGCCAAGCCTGCCTTTCCTAACGTCATCAGCCGCTCCCCCAGGACGGCGTGGGCGAGGACTGCGGCGAGCAGCGGTTGCGTGTTCGCGATGACCGTCGCAAGGCCCGGCGAGACGAATTCGGCGGCATGGAACATGCCAAGAAATCCCAAGGTGGTCGCGCCGACAGCCACCACGCCGATCAGGGTCCAGCAGTGGACACCTCGGGGGCGCGGACGATGGAAGACAGCGCCCAAAGCAAGCAGACATGTGCCCGCGAGCGCCGCTCGCATCGCCGCAAAGGCGAGATGAGGCGCCAGATCGAGGCCAATGGTGATGAGGGGAAAGCAGGCGGCCCAGAGGCCCACCACGACCAGAAGGCGGAGCGCTGCGCCGATGGTCATGCTTCACGTCTTGCGGCGATGAGTTGAAGGGCGGCACGGTACGCCGGGCCGGGGGCCGAGATCTTTGAGAGGCTTCGCCGCGGCGAACTCACGAGGTAGAAAGGGCACATGATTGCAGAGCAGTTTGTCTGGCTTGTCTGGTCGAGCGCGTTCCTGGCGCCGTGGCTGGTCGCGTATGCCGCGTTCCCGCGCCACCGCAAGGCGATGTGGTGGGCGAGCCTGTTCACCACGCCGTTCGGTCTTACCGAGCCGCTTTTCGTTCCCGAGTATTGGAGCCCGCCGAGTCTGTTCGACCTGGCACGGACGACCGGGTTCGACATCGAGAGCCTCATCTTCTGCTTCGGCATCGGCGGCATCGGCGCTGTTCTCTACAATCTCTTGACCGGACGCGAGCTGGGAGCCGTGCCGGCGTGCGAACGGCGCTCATCGCGCCACCGACTGCATCTCTGGGCCCTCGCAACGCCATTCATAGCGTTTCCAATTTTGTACCCTTTGCCTTGGAACCCGATCTACCCCGCGATCGTCGCCATGGTTCTGGGCGCGTTGGCTGCGATCCTCTGCCGGCCCGACCTGTCCCGCAAGACGTGGGTAGGCGCCCTGCTCTTCCTTGGGTACTACACTCTGTTCCTGCTGGGCCTCGAATGGACGGCGCCTGGCTACATCGAGCGGGTGTGGAATCTGACGGCGCTTTCCGGCCTGGAAATTGCGGGTTTTCCGATCGAAGAACTCCTCTTCGCCGCTGCCTTCGGCGCCTACTGGGCAGGGGTGTACGATCATTTTACGTGGCAAAAGCTGGTGCCGGCTCGCAGATGACGGGAAAAGCAGTGTGTGTGCATTTGAGGTCCGACCGGCCGATGCGAGGAGGCCGGACTGCAATTTGTGGTGACGGCGCCATGTATCGCATTAAGGCCGATCCATCGTACTTTCCTTTGAAATACTTCTCGCTCGGAGCACCGCTCGAAGTCCCAGCGGCATGGCCATGGTTGTGACAACCGCTGTAATTACCAATGCAGAGAACAAGTTCGTGACGAGCTCATCCGACTGGTTAAAGAGCCCAGCCTCCAGCGCGATGCTCGCCACGACAAGTTCAATGGCACCGCGGCCGCTCATGCCAATGCCGACCGCCATGGCGTCTCTCGTGGGTAGTCCGGCTAAGCGGGCTGGAACACCTGTACCTACCAGCTTTCCAAGGAAGGCAACCGCCAGTAGCGCCGCGAGGAAAAGCGGGATTGCCTCCACGGCGCCCAGGTCGACGCGTGCGCCGATGGAGATGAAAAAGAGCGGTGCTAGAAGGCCGTCTGTTATGTCTCTCAAACTGGTCTTGACACCCGCATACGCTTCTTCTCCCACCGTTTCCGGATTGAAGAACAACCCCGCCAAAAAGGGCCCTAGGATGAAATCCATGCCGAGCGCTTCGGCCACAACGGCAAGCGCTAACGCCAAGGACATGAGGGCGCTGAACCGGGGCGCTGGTATGCGGAACTGGGCGACGATCCGATAAAGGGGCGGCCCGAGAAACAGGCCGGCCGATATGGAAATGACGAAGAATATGGCGACCCTGCCGAGAAGAAGCAGCATCTCCGGTGCGTCGGGGGCCGCTCCGGTCTCGATCAAGCTGAGCACGACCGCGAGTAGGACGAGTCCGATCACGTCGTCAAAGATCGCAGCAGAGACGATCATCCGGCCTACGCGCTCATGCAGCAACCGCAGCTCCCTGAGGACTTCTACGGCCACTGGTACCGCAGAAATCGAAAGTGCTATCCCTACGAGAAGTGCTTGGGCGAACTTGAGAGGAGTCTCGGGGAGAAAAGCCCAGGCGAGCGCGAAACCGGCCGCGAGCGGCAGAACCACGCCGCCAAGCGCGACTCCCAGTGATGCCGCCGACTGTGATGTGACTTCGTACGGTCGCATCTCCATGCCGGCCAGCAGAACAATGAAAAATATCCCGAACTGTGCGGCCACTTCGAGGAACGGGGTCGATGGAATCTGCGCTATCAGCGGGACCGCCAAAGGCGATGCAGCAATGAGTGCAAGTACGATACCGGCTGTGATTTCTCCCATCGACGCCGGTTGGCCGATGCGCTTGAACAGTTCGCCGAGCAACCGTGCAGCCGTGATCAGGATGAGGAGGTGCAGAGCGTGTTCCATCTAGATGGACCGCGCGCGAGTCATGGTTGGGGTAGTTTCTTCAGTCACTTCCGCACTCGCACTGACGCGTTGATTTGTGTCAGCGTCTGTTGCATCCCGAGGCTCGACAGCGGTGGATGGTTCCATTCCGGATGGGAATTTACAGAAACCTTGTGGCGGGACAGCGAGCGCGCTGTTGAATTTGCTCGACATGTTCTGGAACGCGATTACGCCGGTCAGCTCGACAATGGCGTTATCGTCGAAATGCGCTCGCAGGCGCTCGAAATGACCCTCCTCAACCCAGGTATCCGAGCGCGTCATGGCTTCCGCATAATCGAGCGCGACGCGCTCACGCTCCGAAAACAGAGCGCTGTTCCGCCAATCGCCGAGCGCTTCAACGTTCTCCGGGCTTGCTCCACGTTCGAGCAACGTGGCGGAGTTGAGATCGACGCAGAACGCGCACCAGTTGATCTGCGAGACGCGCACTGTCACGAGCGAACGCAAGGCCGGCTCGATTGGTGATCGTCGGCGGTCAACTATTCCATAAAGAGTGGCTACGCCGAGGAATAACCGCGGCGAGCGCGCCCAGAGGAGAGCGGCGTCGAGGACACGGCCGTACTTGCGACGTTGGTTCCAGAAGAAGGGGCGCAGATACCAAGCATAGGAGTCAATCGGCATGGGGTCTATTCGCATCGCTATGTCCTTTAGGTGAAGTTGACTCTGAAAGTGCAGAAACTCCTTGCAGGCTCACGATCAATCAGTCGTAGCCATCGCATGCCAGGTGCTGACCGCGATCTGGTGAAATTCCAACCTTCGATAAATCGCCTCGACTACTTCATCTGTGGAAAGGCCCATAAGCCCCGGGCTCCGCGTCTAACTCACCCAACGACCAGCCATTTCTCGTGGCTCTCAACGCAATTCATGATGAAACTGCCACCGCTATAAGTCACTTTCAGAAAAGCGGCCTAACAGAGTTCCACGAGCGCCTTGAGCGCCTCGCGCCGGTTGATGACCCCGACAACCCGATCGCCCGAGACCACGGGAAAGCGGCGGTAGGGGCCCTTCAGAAACATCTCGGCGACGGTAACGATGTCGGTGTTGGCATTCACGGCAACGACCGAGGGCGTCATATAGTCGGATACGCGGCCGCCGCGGTCCTGGTAGTAGCAGCAGCAGAAGGCGATCTTGAAGCAGTCCTTCTCCGAGAGGAACCCCACGAGGCGGCCGGCCAGATCTATCACGGGGATACCCGAGACGTGCTCCTCGACAATCAACTTGATGGCTTCGTGAATGTCCGTGTCGGGCCCGACGCTCACCAATCGTGCCGTCATCACGTCCCGCACTGTCGTGGTTGTGATCATTTCAGGCTTTCCCCGATTGGTCCGACGGCGGCGCGCCGGGACAAGTGCTCGTGCCAGCCGGGCGGCCGCAAACCCGGCACGCTGAGGACCCGCCCGCTGTCGCCCCCATGCCTGCACAGCCCGCACCAGGTGCCCGACGCCCGGTGAGAATGCCGATCGCCAAGCCCATCATCGCGAGTACGAACACCAGGAGAGAGAGCGCAAATATCTCGATCATGCCGGCTGTTCCGTGACGTACCGGTTGAAGAAGACGGTCATCCGCTCGCCAAAGCCGTCCTCGCCGCGTGCGATGAATAGCGCCGCGATCCGATGGCGTTCGGCGAAGGCGAAGCCCGCCTCGGAACCCATCACCAGGAGGGCGGTAGAGAGAGCGTCCGCTTGCATGGCAGAACCGGCGATTACCGTGACCGAGGCGAGGTCATGGTTCACGGGCTCGCCGGTACGGGGGTCGATGAGGTGGCTGTAGCGCCGCCCATCGACGATGAAGAACTTGCGGTAGTCGCCGGAGGTCGCGACGGCCGCGTCGGCCAACGCGACGTATCTCTGCGGCCGCGTCGCGGCGAGGTGGGGCAATTCCACCGCGATCGTCCATGGCCGCCCGGCCGGGTTGCTGCCGCCCCTGCAGCGGACCTCGCCACCGAGCTCAATCAGGAAGTCGGGGATGCTCAGATGGTCGAGAGTCCCAGCCAGCTCGTCTGCGGCGAATCCTTCGGCAATGCCCGAGAGATCGATCTGCAGTCCATATTTTCGCTTGCGCAGCGCGGGAGACTCCCGCCTTTCTTCAAGGGCGGGATAGCCGATCTGATTTCGTACTGCCGCGACAGAGCCGGCGTCAGGCACGCGCTTGAACGGGCCCGCCGAGCCGAAGCCCCAGAGGTCCACGAGCGGACCGATCGTCGGATCGAATGCCCCCTCGGTGCGCCACGCCATGTCAATGGCCGCGGCGGCAACCTTCGAGGTGCCAGCCGAAACGGGAATCCATACGCCGGGTTCAGCGCGATTGAAGCGCGATACCTCCGAGTCCGGCCGATAGGTCGACATCGTGGCATCGACATGGTCGAGCACCTCGCGCACCTGCCGGCGTACCGCTTCCCTGCTAACGCCTGCCGGAAGACGTGGAATGGTGACGCGATAGGAGGTGCCCATCGTCGGGCCGCCCAGGACGGCCCCGCCGTCGGTGGTTCCCCTCCGCCCCATCACGGGAGCAATCGCCACGGCACCGAGGGCGCCAGCGGCGATCGTCAATATCGTCCGGCGTGTGTATTGCCCTCTCATTTTGCTTCTCCGAAGTCGTCGAAACGGATGTGCTCCGGGGGAACGCCGAGATCGTCGAGCATCCGCAGCACGGCCCTGATCATCAGCGGCGGGCCGCAGAGGTAGTACTCGCACTCCTCGGGCTCGGAGTGGTCCTTGAGGAACCGGTCATACAGCACCTCGTGGATGAACCCTGTCGGCCCGGACCATGAGTCGTCCGGCCGCGGCTCCGACAGCGCCACCGTCCAGCGGAAATTGGGGTACGTCTTCGCGAGCCCTTCGAACTGATCGGCATAGAACAGCTCGCGCCGATTGCGTGCCCCGTACCAGAAGCCGATCGGGCGCTGCGTATCGATACCGAGAAGCTGATCGAGGATGAGTGAGCGCAGCGGCGCCATGCCGGCCCCGCCGCCGACGAAGACCATCTCGCGCTCGCTGTCGGTGGCGTGCATGGCGCCGAACGGACCGGATATCGTGACCGGATCGCCTTCCTTCAGGCTGAACAGGTAGGACGACACGATGCCAGGTGCGATCGCCGGCGCCGCGCCGGGCGGCGGCAGCGCGATGCGCACGTTCAGCATGATTCCCTCCTCGCCCGGATGATTCGCCAGCGAATAGGCGCGCGTCGTGCGGCGGCTCGCACCGGCGGCGTAGCGCCAAAGGTCGAGGCGATCCCACTCGGGTCGGTACTCGGGCTCGATGGCAAGGTCGCGGAACCGCGCGCTGTAGGCTGGGCATTCGACCTGGATGTAGCCTCCGGCGCGGAAGGTGAAGGACTCGTCCGCCGGAACGTCAAAAGTGATCTCCCGGATCAATGTTGCGACGTTTCGGGTTGACGAGACCGTGCAGACCATCCGGCGGGCGAACAAGACCTCGTCCGGCACTTCGATACCAAGGTCTCCGTGGACGGCGACCTGGCAGGCGAGACGCACGCCGCGCGCGATGTCGCGCCGGGCGATCCGAGCCGCCTCGATCGCAAGCGCCGTCCCAGCACCCTCGCGCACGAGCACGCGGCACTGCCCGCAGGTGCCGCGACCGCCGCACGCGGCCGGCAGATGGATGCCCGCATCGGCAAGGCCCCACAGCAGCTTGAGATCGGTGGGGACAACGACTTTGCGGCTATCGTTCACCGTGACGGTCGCCGTGCCACCTACGACCATCACCGCGCGCACCGCAAGCACCGCGGTCACGGCCAGCATCACGATGGTGGTGAACAGGGTGACTGCGAGGATGGCGTCGATCATGACGATTTCCTGCCCTTACCCGAACCGAAGTCCGGAGAAGCTCAAGAAGCCGAGCGACATCAGGCCCGCCACCATGAATGAGAGCGCAACGCCGCGGAGTCCCTCGGGGGGATCGCTGTATTTCAATCTCTCCTGGATGCCGGCCAGCGCAACAATGGCGAGCGCCCAGCCGAAGCCGCTGCCCACGCCGTAGACCACGCTCTCGCCGAAGCTGTAGTTGCGCTCGACCATGAACAGGGAGCCGCCGAGGATGGCGCAGTTCACGGTGACCATGGGCAGAAAGATGCCCAGCGCGCCGTGCAGGGCCGGCAGATGGCGCTCGAGCGTCATCTCGAGCATCTGCACCATGGCAGCAATGATGCCGATGAAGCTGATGAGCCGCAGGAAGGAAAGATCGGCGTCGACCCCGAGCCAGGTCAAGGCGCCCGGCCGAAGGAGTTGCGTGTAGATCACGTTGTTGAGCGGCACCGATACCGTCAGCACGAGGAATACCGCCCCACCCATGCCGAGCGCAGTCTCCATGCGCTTGGAGGTGGCGAAGAACATGCACAGGCCGAGGAAAAAGGACAGCGCCAGGTTCTCGACCAGGGCCGCCTGCACAAAGAGGTTGGCGGCCTCGCTCATCGCGCCTCTCCGGGCTGTACCGCGGCAAATTCCTGTGGCTCGACCTGAGCGGTCTTCCAGGTACGGATGCCCCAGATCAGCAGTCCGATCAGGAAGAAGGCGCTGGGCGGCAGGAGCATCAAGGAGAATGGCCGGAACCAGCCGCCCTCGGCCGTGGTGGTCAATACGGTCTCGCCGAGCAGCTGGCCTGTGCCAAGAACCTCTCGCACCGTTCCGACCAAGACGAGGACGATGGCGTAGCCGAGGCCGTTGCCGAGCGCGTCCAGCGCGCTCAGCACGACGCGGTTGTTCATGGCGAAGGTTTCCACACGCGAAAAGATGAGGCAGTTCGTGACAATCAGCCCGACGAAGACCGAGAGCTGCTTGCTCAGCTCGAAGGCATAGGCCCTCAGCACCTGGTCGACGACGATGACGAGCGAGGCGATGATCGTAAGCTGCACGATCAACCGGATGCTCCTCGGAATATAATGGCGGATGAGGCTGATGGCGGAGCTGGAAAGGACGAGCACCGCCATCACCGCCGCCGACATCACCAGCGCCGTGGCCAGCGTCTTCGTCACCGCCAGGGCGATGCACAATCCCAGGATCTGCACCGTGATGGCGTTCTCGTTGATCAGCGGGTTCACCAGCGTGCGCATGCGTTCGCCGTTCATGGCAGCCTCACTGCGGTTGGAGACGGCTCAGGAACGGTCCGAAGCCGTCGTCGCCGAGCCAAAATCGGATGAGGTTGTTGACTCCTTGCGAAGTGAAGGTGGCGCCGGTCAGCCCATCCACCTGGTGCGGCGCGTTCGGATCGTCCGGTGACAGAGGGCCTCGGGCGACCCCGATGCGCAGCCGCCCATCCCGGTCGCGCACCTTCTTGCCTGGCCATTGCTCGCGCCACTGCGGGCTGTCTATCTGGGCGCCCAGGCCCGGCGTCTCACCATGTTCGTAGAAGCTGAGGCCGACCACTGTGTTCGCGTCGCCGGCAAGCCCCAGAAAGCCGTAGAGGGTGGAGGCGTAGCCTCGCCCGCGGACCGGCAGAACGATAAGACGCAGCCTGCCCTCCGACCGGACCAGATACACAACCTCATATCTGCTCACGCGCCTGACGCCGGCGATGTCGCGGTCTGGCGGGATGGCGATGCTGCGCGCGGGATCCTGCGTCGCGGCGCGAGCATCGACCGTCTCGGGCTTCATGGTGGCGTCCGCCTCGCCGCTGCCGAGATCGACGACCAACGCCTCCACGGCCGCATTCTCGACCCGGTCGAACAGCCGCTCCATCCCGGGCAGGCGCTGAACGATCTCCAACAGATTGCGCTGTCGCTCGTTCTCCAGATTGGCTTCGATGCGCGGCCGCAGCAGCAGCGCCGAGCCCGAGACGAGAACCGATCCGAACAACGCCACCAGAAGGGCCACGATCAGCGTCTTGGCTATGCTGTCGTTCGGCGTCGAGGCCATGCGGTCGTGCCATGACCGCCCGCCGTCGCCGCCCTTCGCTTGGGTCGACTCACCGGCCATAGCGCTTCAACCTCCGACGGGCGTTGGCCCACATCACCGCGTAGTCGATCGCCGGGGCGAAGATGTTGCCGAGCAGGACGGCAAAGACCACACCCTCGGTGTGGGCCGGACCGGCCACACGGATGAGGATCGCCAGGACACCGATCAACAGGCCGTAGATCGAGCGGCCCGTGTCGGTCGTGGCTGCGGTGACCGGGTCGGTCGCCAGGTAGACGGCGCCGAACGCCACGCTGCCGAGCACGAGATGCCAGGTCCAGGAAAGCGCGAGAACGGATGTCGTTTCATCACTCACGGCGCCGAACATCATTGCGGTCGCGGCCGCGCCGATCAGAACGCCGGCGATGACCCGCCATGATGCAAGGCCGGCCCAAATCAGAACAACGGCGCCGACCGCAGCTGCCAACGCAGAGGTCTCCCCGAACCCGCCCGGGATGGTCCCGAGGAACGCGTCCATCCAGCTCACCCCCGCCTCGGCGAGGGCCGCCGGACCTCCCTGCTGGGCGATCTCGAGCGGTGTCGCGTCGAGGTAGCCCTCGACCGGAACCCATACCCGAGCATCCATCATTTCGGCCGGGTAGGCGATGTGGAGGAATGCCAGGGCCGCCACCGCCGGATTGAATACGTTCCGGCCGAAGCCGCCAAAGATCTCCCGTCCGAGGATGATCCCGAAGGACATCCCGAGCACCGCCAGCCACAACGATATCGTTGGCGGCAGCATGAGGGTGACCAGGAGCGCAATGCCGAAAACGCCAGGCTCCACCCGCCGCCCGCGAAGGACAGCGAACAGCCAGATCCAGAAAGCCGCGGCGGCGACCACCGCCAGGAGGGCTGGCACAAAGTAAACAGCGCCGTGGACGATGGACGCCCAGAGTGCCGAGGGATCATAATCGGCGCCAAGTAGATCGATCAGCTGCCCACGCCAGCCCGGCGCCGCAGTGATACCGAGCCGCTCCATGGCGAGATTGGCCTGATATCCGGTGTTGTAGACGGCCATCAGTGCTGGCGGGAGGAGGGAGACCACAAACACGCTCATGGCCACGCGCACACTCATGACGTCGCGCACATGTGGCGCGGAGCGGGTCACCGGCGGCAGTCGCAGCGAGATATCGAAAGGCGCCATCACAGCTCCTTCTCGATTTGCATCAGCGTCTGGCGCAGCAGGGCACCGTAATCGAGCTTGCTCGGGCAGACGAAGGTGCAGAGCGCGAGATCTTCTTCTTCGAGCTCCAGGCAGCCCAGACTGAGCGCGCGCTCGGTATCCCCCACCGCCAGCGCCCGCAGCAACGGTATCGGCAGAATGTCGAGTGGCATAACGCGCTCGAACGCGCCAATCGGGAATATCGCCGTCGGCTCGCCATTCATCGCCGTCGTGAGCGCCGTCGGCCGGCGGCGGAGCAATCGGTCGACAGCAGCCGCCGGGAAGGACGGGCCCGGCGGTGCGTCCAGTACGGGCTCGTCCAGCGCCGAGATCTGCACATGGTAGCGACCGAGATAGCAGACCGGCGACACGGCCGATCTTCCCGACAACACCGATCCCGACACCAGCCGCACCGGACCCGGGTTCAGATCGCCAGCAGTTAGCTCCGACAAGTCGGCGCCGAGTCGGGTTCTCAGGAGCCGCGGCCGGCGCACCGGGGAACCGGCCAAGGCCACCACGCGCTCGGTCCACAAACGGCCCATGGTGAACAGCCGCCCGATGGCGATGACGTCCTGGTAGCCGATGTACCAGGCCTCATGGCCCAGGCCGGCCGGGCACAGGAAATGGATGTGCGTCCCCGGGAGACCAGCCGGATGCGGGCCAGAGAAAGCGACCTGGGTGATTCGGCGCGCGTCGATATCGCCGAAATCAATGCCTCGTGCCGTGCACAGGAAAACCGGGCAGTCGGCCATCAGACTGACGACGGTCAGGCCATGGACGAAATCCTCGCGACGGTCGGCGATCACGATCTCAGGCGCGGCCGCCAGGGGGTTGGTTTCGATCGCGGTGACGAAAATGGCCCGCGGTATCGCGTCGGGACTCGGGACGCGCCCAAACGGGCGGCTGCGCAGCGCTGTCCACAGTCCGCTCCTCAGCAGGGTCTCGATAACCACGTCGCGCTTCAGGCCCGCAAGGGCCGAGGGTTGATGCGCCGGGAATTCCACTTCTCCGCCGTCGCTGTCGAGCGACAGCACCACCGAGCGCAGCGAGCGCTTTTCGCCGAGGTTGACGGCGGCGACTGTACCGGAGCCGAACGCCGTGAACACGATCCTAGGGTCGCGGCGGTCGGCGAAAAGCGGCTCTCCCAGTCGAACCCGATCTCCCTGCTCGACGAGCAGCTTGGGCCTTAGCCCCACATAGTCATCGCCGACAAGCGCCACGGAGGACACAGCGGGTCCGGTCTCGATGACCTGGCGCGGCGTGCCGGCAAGGGCAATGTCCAGCCCCTTTCGAAGCTGCACCGGCCCATCGCGCGCTGTCGTGGGAATTTCGCAGTTCGCCTTTGGCACGACAGCCTCACTCCACTTTCACCGCGGTGATGTCGGCATTAACGCCTATTCCCAAGGTCAGCGGGAAGGAGACATGGTGGAACCGCGTTGTGACGTTGTCGTCGTGGACCGAGAAGGAGACGGTGTAGCGTCCGCCCGCGCGCAGCGGCTTGTCGTCCCCGGGATGACCGGTGTCGAGCGCCCGCGCCCAGACGACGGTCCAGGTCCCCTGTTCCCAGCTCCCTACGACGTCCAGGTTGTCCGCGGCCGATCCACGGGTTCCGTCCCGCGTCAGCACCCGGCTCGGCAGTATGTCGCCGGCCCGCCAGTCGGCCTCCGGTTCGTACGGCACGGCGTTCTCCTCGCGGATAAGCGCGAAGGATTCGGAGCGGCCCACGATCTGCTCGAGATCGAGCGCCCGGTAACCGGTGCGTGCCCTGTCGAACATGTAGCGCGGGGCGGTCGTTTCCCGGTCGAGGTTCGAGGCGAACGAGCCGACACCGTCATCGAACAGCCGGTACTCCAGAACGTAGCCGTCGTCTGCCATGCCAACCGGGTTGCTCCGGTAGGCGCGCCACTGCATCAGATCGAGAAATGCTCCCGCCGCCTTCAGCCGCGCGATATCTTCCGCCGACTTGGTGCGATCCCACGAGGCGGCCTCGTCGCTTCGGCTTTCCGGCAGGTACTTGCGGACATCGTCCCGGCCCAGCAGCCGACCCAGGAGGCCATGTGCCCTTACGCGTTCCGCGGACGGCTGCCGTTGCATGTCACGCATGCCGTCATGGCAGGACAGCCAGCAGCCTTGGGCGGCGAAGGAAGGGACCCTGCCGTCGTCGAGGGTGATGCCCAGGCGGTCTTCGTAAAGCGGCGGCATGGCGCCCGAGCGCACCTCGGGCTTCGAGCGCGGCCCTCCGAAAGGCTTCCAGCGCTGTCCATCGTAGCGCAGGAAGTCATGCACCTGTCCAGGGCGCTCTTGCCGGGTTGACCACTGGAACCGCAAATAGAGCCGCTCCTGGTCGTACGCCGCCTGGACGCGGAGCTCGATGGCGCCGGGCTTCCCGGCAATCGGATCGGGTTCTAACGTGCCACCGGCGACAATACGCTCTCCGAGCGCGGCTTCCTGCCCGGCATGGCATGCGCTGCATGGTGCGCCATCGGCGACGGCCGCCCGGCCGGCGGCATGACCGGGACCGCGCAGCCATTGAAAGCTCGACTGGCCCGGGTAGAAGAGCGTCACCGCGCGAACGGGAACCGTCGCCCAGTCGACGATGCCGGACGCCTTCGCTTGTTGCGGCTTCTCGGTTTCGGCAGCGCTTGCCGCCGCAAATCCGGAGGCAATGGCAAACGTCACAAGAAGCCACAGAAATCGCGCGGCGGCAAAAACACGCCTGGAAGTGCATGTTTTCGTCGGTTTGCGACGAACCTCAAACGAGTCGGGCAGGCGGCACCGGGCGCCAAGCAGACGGAGGTCTCGTGCGGGGTCACCCTCGCGAGCGGCGCGGCGCGGTTCGCAGGATACGGCTATGTTTGGATTTCCCATGGACAAGTCCTCGAGGTTCATTGGATGGCGTCTTGGACGGCTGCTGCGGTCCACTGCTAATTCCCCTCCTCGGCGACCGACCCGGGATCATCCGGCACGTCATTCTGCGCCTCGCCATCGTCGGGTGGGCGGTTGGCGTGCCTCTGCAGATAAGCTTCCAGATCCCCGGGGGCGATGCGCCATTCCCGGCCAACATTCACGGCCCGTAGGTCCGCATTCCTGATCCAGGATCGGACGGCCGTCTCGCCGACTTTCAGGAGCTCGGCCACTTCTTTCACAGAGAGGAACTGGCGCGTCAGCATCTGAGAATTCTCCAGTGTCGGTGGGTGCTGTTGACGATAGGTGAGCGGTCCTCGGCGGTCCTTGATCCAGATCAAGGCACTACGCGCCTTGTTAGTTCAAATTTTCGAGGCTGGCGTAGTCGTCGTCCGATGGCCGCGTGAGGTCCCGTCCGGCGGCGAATGCACAGCCCACTACTTGGATGGGACGGTCACGATGAACAGGGTCCAGCGTATTGCCGTCGTTCCCCTCGGGATGAGCCTCGGTGTCTTCTTCGTAATTACCTACGTCCTGTGCGTACTCTTCGGGTTGATTGTGTCGGCAGAGTCCATGCATCGGCTGCTGCCGATGCTGCTGCCGGGCTTTACGTGGATTATCTGGCCGAGCTTCGCGATCGGGCTCGCCTGGGCGTTCGCCTATGGCTGGAATGTCGCCCTCGTGTTCGTACCCCTCCACAATTTCTTCGCTTCACGCGGCGGATTACTGAGGAGCGTCTGATCATGTCGAGGAACCGCCAGCAGATCCCGGTGTCAACGGCTTCCGAACCACCGACAACGCTACGAGATCGCCTGCTCTGGATATGCCCGCTCGTGGGCCTCGTGGCCGCAGTTGTAATCCTTTGGCAGTTCGGATTGTCAATCTGGACAGCCGTCGCCTTCGTGTTCCTGATCGCCTGTCCGCTCGTGGTGGTCTGGGTTCTGGCGATCGAGCGGCGACAGGAACCCTTCTCGAGGAAAAGGCCATGAAAGAGGTACAGCGGTCCGAGTCACCCGCGGCTACCGCCGATCGGGCGGCGACGCTCATCGTTCCGGGTATGGGGAGCGACCATTGCGCTGGACTCGTTTCCACCTCGCTCAGGCGCGTGGCGGGCGTAACCGACGTGCGCACCAATATCGCGGCCCACCGCGTGGACGTGCATTTCGATCCCGCACGCGTCGATCCAGACGGCCTGCGGACGGCCGTCGAGCAGGCCGGCTACGACGTCGACCGTATCGCCGCCGAGGGTCCCGAGGCTGCCAGGGAGATTCGCCTGACCGTGCCGGGCATGGGCAGCGATCACTGTGCGGGGATCGTATCGGAGTCGATTCGGCGGCTCCCCGGCATCACCGAAGTCGGCACCAACATCGCCAACCATCGCGTGACCGTCCGCTTCGATCCCATGCGGGCAAACGCCAATGCAATCCGCGGTGCAGTCGAGCGCGCGGGGTACGATGTCGCCGCCATCGAAGCGGTTGCGGCAAGGGCAGCGGCACCCTCTGCCGGTGAAGAGGCCGAGGAACGCTACCTCGCCCAGGCATGGAAGCGGCTATGGATCGCAGCGATTCCTACGATGCTGATCATGGTGCTGATGGCGGTCCATATGTTCTGGGCACCGGTTCCGGGATATCTGGCCATCGTCGCGGCGCTGGCTTTCCCCGTCGTGTTCACCTACGGCGGCTTTGCGACCCACCGCTCGGCCTGGCGCTCGCTGACCAACCGCACGGCGAACATGGACGTGCTGATCAGCCTCGGCAGCCTGCCGCCCTACCTGATCGGGCTGGTCGGCTTCGTCTATCCGATGACCTCGTTCATCGAGATGGCGGCCACGATCATGACCTTTCACCTGCTGGGCCGCTACCTGGAGACCCGCGCCAAGGGCCGCGCCTCGCAGGCGATCAAGCGGCTGATTACGATGGGTGCGAAGACCGCCGCGGTTCTGCGCGACGGCCAGGAGGTGGAGGTGGCGGTCGCCGAGCTGCAGGTGGGCGATGTCATGGTGGTCCGTCCCGGCGCCAAGGTGCCGACGGACGGGGAGATCGTCGAGGGCAACAGCCATCTCGACGAGTCGATTGCCACCGGCGAATCCGTGCCGGTCGAGAAGGGCCCCGGAGATCCCGTCATCGGCGCAACCATCAACAAGGAGGGCATGCTCAAGGTCCGGGCTACCAAGGTGGGCGCGGACACATTCCTGTCGCAGGTCATCAGACTCGTCGAGCAGGCGCAGGGCTCCAAGGTGCCGATCCAGGAGTTCGCCGACCGCGTGACGGCTCGGTTCGTGCCGGCAGTGATCATGATCAGCGTGGCGAGTTTCGTGATGTGGCTGCTGTTCGCGGACGGGCTGCGTCCGATCCTGGACTGGGGCGTCGCCTTCCTGCCCTGGGTCGATCCGTCCCTGACGCCGCTTTTGGTTGCCACCCTGTCCGCCATTGCAGTGCTCGTCATTGCCTGCCCCTGCGCACTTGGTCTCGCGACGCCGACGGCGATCATGGTCGGCTCCGGCCTGGGGGCGGAGCGCGGCGTCCTGATCCGCTCCGGCGAGGCGATCCAGACGCTCAAGGACATCAAGGTCGTCGTTCTCGACAAGACCGGGACGATCACCGAGGGCCGCCCCTCCCTGACCGACGTGATCGCGGCCGAGGGGTTCGACGAAAGCGCGGTACTGCGCGCGGCCGCATCGGTCGAAGCCGGCTCCGAGCACCCGCTCGGTCAGGCGATCGTATCCGGCGCGAAGGGTCGTGGCCTCGACGTGCCTGCCGTCGAGGGCTTCAAGGCGATCACGGCGCGCGGCGTCGAGGGCCGCGTAGACGGCCGATTCGTCCGCGTGGGCAGCCGCCGGCTCCTGAACGAGGCAGGCATCGAGCTCGGCGCGCTGGATGAGGCGCTGACGCGTCTCGAAACCGAGGGCAAGACGGCGATGCTGGTCGCCATCGAGAATCAGGCGGCGGGCATCGTCGCCGTCGCCGACACCGTCAAGGCGGACTCGAAGGCCGCCATCGCGGCACTGCACGACCTCGGCATCCGTACCGCCATGATCACCGGCGATAACGAGCGTACGGCCAGATACGTGGCGGCACAGGTTGGGATCGACGAGGTGCTGGCTGGCGTGCTGCCCGAAGGTAAGGTCGACGAGATCCGGCGCCTTCAGGACAGGTACGGCCAGAAGATCGCCATGGTCGGCGACGGCATCAANNAAGCAAGCCAATGTCGGCATCGCCATCGGTGCCGGCGCCGACGTCGCTATCGAGGCGGCCGACGTGACACTCGTCAGCGGCGAGCTGACCAAGGGGGTGGAGGCGATCCGCCTGTCGAAGGCGACCTTCCGCAAAATCCTCGAGAACCTGTTCTGGGCGTGGTTCTACAACGTGGCTGCCATACCGATCGCCGCCCTCGGTCTCCTACACCCAATGGTCGGGGTCATCGCCATGACGACGAGCTCCCTATCCGTCATCGGCAATTCGCTGCTGCTCAAACGTACGCGGCTGGAGGTGCACAAGCCATGACCCACGATCATTCGACGCCGGAGAACGAAGGCCCGAGGCGCTCGTTCTGGAACACGCCCGCCGGCTTTGTGCTTTGCGTCTTCCTGGCGATCGCCGGCGTGCTGATCTGGCTGGAGCACCGCGCCCATATTCTCGGTGCCCTCCCCCTCCTGTTGCCGCTTCTCATTTGCGTGGGCATGCACTTCTTCATGCACCGCGGTCACGGCGGACACCATGGATCGGGCGGAGGTCGCGATGAACGGTGACGTGCCCGCCTACGGCCTGTGGTTCCTGGTCGTCATCAACGCGGCGATCTTCATTCTGTTCGCGTTCAGCTTCTTCAAGCCGCAGACGGCGCGCGACTGGCGTTCCCTGGGCGCGTTCTCGGCCTTCATCGTTGCATTGTTCGCGGAGATGTACGGGTTTCCGCTGACGCTCTACCTGCTCGCCGGCTGGCTCGGCAACCGGTTCCCTGCGCTCGATCCGCTGTCGCACGATGCCGGCCATATATGGCCGGCCCTGTTCGGCTGGTCGATGGACCCGCACTGGAGCCCGTTGCATCTGCTGAGCTTCGTGTTCATCGGGGGCGGGTTCATCCTAATCGCCAAGGCCTGGCGCGTCCTTCATGACGCGCAGCGGGAAGGAAAGCTGGCGACAACCGGCCCCTATGCCTGGATCCGCCACCCCCAGTACGTCGGCTTCGCCCTCATCATGATCGGGTTCTTCCTGCAATGGCCGACGCTCGTGACCGGACTGATGCTGCCGATCCTGCTGGTCATGTACTGGCGCCTCGCCCGGCGCGAGGAGCGCGAAGTCGAAGCAGCGTTCGGGGACGCGTACCGCGCCTACGCCAGGCGCGTCCCGGCATTCATCCCGCACCTGCCTTTCAAGTCGGGGGCACATGCCGGATGACGCCGAAATTCCGCCTGAAATCACATTTCCAGAGGGAGAACGAACCATGAGAGCGACATCGCTATGCACCGTCCTCTTCGCAGGCCTGCTGCTTGCCGCCACGGCGACAGTGGCACACGCCCAGGCGACCGATCAGGAACACGACGCGCACCATCCCGGCGAAACACAGACGGCTCCCGAGGTGCAGGCCCCCGGTGCAGGAGAGAGCCCGACGGCCGGCATGGGTCAGGGCGGTTCCGGCATGATGGGCATGATGAGCCCCGACATGATGCGGATGATGCGCAGCATGATGATGCAGCAGGGCAACGCCGGACAGCCTGGCGCGATGATGCCGGGTGCAATGATGGGGGATGCAACGATGTGCCCGACGATGCCGATGATGGCCGGCATGGGCCCCGCTTCCTCCATGTCGATGGCGGGAAACCATGGGCTGCTCTACGGAATGCCCAAGGCCGGGAAAGAGATGACGCCCCAGCGTGTCCGCGCCTTCCTGGAAACGCACCTCGCCTGGCACGGCAACCCGCGCCTCAAGCTCGGCGAGATCGCGACGGCCGAGGACGGCAGCATCACCGCCGAAATTGTCACGCTCGACGGTTCGCTGGTGCAAAAGCTCGCCTTCAACCGCTATCCGGGCTTGTTCCGGCAGGTGCAGTGACCCGCCGCGGCGCATTCGGGAGAGCTGTCGAAGCATGAGCGCCCGATTGAGCTTCCTCGGCGGAGTCGGCACCGTCACAGGTTCGAAGTACCTGCTCGAATTCGACGGCACCCGTATATTGATCGATTGCGGGCTCTTTCAGGGGTTCAAGCAGCTTCGCCTCCGCAACTGGAGGCTCTTCCCCGCCGATCCGAGGCGCGTCGCTGCGGTCGTGCTCACCCATGCCCATCTCGACCATTCGGGCTATCTGCCCCTCCTGGTACGGAAAGGCTTTTCCGGACCGATCGTCTGCACCGAGCCGACACGCG
>JABAHR010001838.1_pt2 | contig 19364 bp, 17 predicted proteins | sample 7062101 | NCBI WGS metagenome assembly JABAHR01 (sample SAMN14534553, study PRJNA622989) | marine sediment metagenome | biome: marine biome [ENVO:00000428]; feature: marine pelagic biome [ENVO:01000023]; material: deep marine sediment [ENVO:00002113] | place: India: Gulf of Kutch | collected... | reverse complement strand
GTTTTTTTACACTGTACACGATGTCCAGATTGCTTACCGTGCCGGAGCGTGATTCGAGCAGCAGGCGATCGTTGATCTGGTAGCGAAGTAAAAGGGTGCCGAGTTTATCGATCAAGCCGTAACCATACTCGACCAGCAGCTTGCCACCGATACGTTTGCCGGCCACGATACGCCCCGACTCGGCCCCGCCTTCGAGACTCAAGGACTCTAGGCCGAGCGCGGTGCCGAGCTGCGCGGCGATGGCGCCTGCCCGCGACATGCCGAGAGAGAATGCAGCCTGATTCAGAAGATCGCCTTCGGCCGGCGTGGTTGCGCCCGTGAGTGGTTTGCCAGTCAACAGGTAAGACAGCGTCTCGGCATCGCTCAGCTGGGGATCACTGAAGACACTGGACTGCAGTCGGGACGGGCGGCCCGTTAACAAGATCCCGGCCGTGACATCACCGGCCCGCCGGGTTGCGCGAATGTCGAGTTCCGGATCGGCGAGCGGGCCGTCGAAGGTGAGCTGGCCGCGCTCGATCGTCAGGTCCTGCCCATAGGCCTCGTAACGGCCACCGATGAGATCGAGCTGGCCGAATCCGACATACGGCTGAACCGAACCGCCCTGCAGGCGCACGGCACCGGCCAGCTGGGTCCTAAGGCCGAATCCTTCGAGGCGCACCGCCTCACCCAGCACGGTATCGACATCGACGTCGATGAGGATCCCCGAGGGTTGCCGCGTGCTTCCAGAAGTATGGACGATGGCATCGTGCGAGGGTTTGACCGCGGTTCGGGGCAGGGTTTTGACAATGATGTTCGCCGAAGGAATGCCGAGCCGGCCAGTGACGCGGGCCATCCGTTCGTCGAGCACGACATTGACGTCCGGCGAAGCTGTCAGCTGCATATCCGGCAGTCGTAACAGCTCGAAATCATTACCCGAAATTGCAATNNGTCCCTGTGTCTACCCGGGTCCGGCCGTCGATCGAAACAATGCCTTCGCCCGAGCGCGCGCTGCCGGATAGCTCGAAATCGCCGGACTCGAGTTGTTTTGCGCGCACCGTGAGGTCGCTTATTTCGATACCTGCCGGCCGGATGCCGAAGCGACCATGACTGAGTTCGATTTCGCCGGCAAACCGAGGATTCGCCAGCGAGCCGGAGATCTCGAGCGTACCTTCGATGCGGGCTTGCGGTTCTGCAAGGTCCGGGAAGAAAACGCCGAGCGCGGAAGCATCGCGCAGGGCAACAGCCACGGAACCGTGAATGGCCGCAGTCGAGTCCCGGATATCGTCAAAATTCAGCGACGCGTGAGCTTCCCCAAGATCATCATCGAGCCGGAGGTCCCAGGATGACGTCGTTCGATTATCGAGGATGCTAAGCGTGCCGGCTGCCTCGGTCAGCGTGAGGCCCACCCGCTCGCCCTCGAACTCGGCCGCGAAGGCCGCGTCGAGGGCTGCGATCGAAGCCTGTGCCGAGAGCTTATGGTCGCGCACCGTACCCCGCGCCTGCGCCCCGAGGCGCCCGTTGACGGCCACGCCCGCCGGCCAAGGTATCGGCAGGGCCGAAGCCGGTAAATCCACGACCGATAGATCGAAATTCGAGACGCCGTCCGTGCGAAGTTCAAAACTCGAGCAGGCGGAAGCACTTGTGGTTGCCTCGCTCAGGCACAGCTTGTGCAACGTTGCGCCGTCGCGGCGGACGGTCATGCGGGCAGATGCTTCGTTTTGCCACTGCCCGAGCCGCGCCCCGCTCATGCCGAGCGACGGGATCGTGACGTCCCAGGCCGCGCCGTCGAAACTCCCCGAGCCGCCGAGTTCCAGGCGCAGCTCGTCTGCCTGCAGCTCGGCGGACAGCACATGAGCCAGGCTCGAGCCCCGGGCTTCGAGCACAAGAGTCCTGGCACGAAATTGGCCGTAGCTGATGCCCGCGCCTTGCAATTCAAACATCGCCTTGGGCCGGGATCGGGGACCGGTGATCGAGATGGCGGCAAGAAAGTTGCCGGAAGCCTCCGGCAGGAAGTCTTCGATTGCCGCGATATCCAGTTCTGCGCTGAGTTCGACCGCCTCACCGAGGTAGCCTGAGGCTCGCGCCTGCGACTTGCCGAGGTCGAGCGAGATTTCGCGGATGGCGAGTTCAGCCGGGGTGTAATCGAAGTGTGCCGTTGCCTCGAGGGGCAGCTCGTTGAATTGCCCTGTAACGCGGTCGATGTGCAGAGAACCTTCCGGGCCGGCTGCGGGCAGCAAAGCGCGCACACTGCCGCTCATGTCGACGTTGCCGCTTGTGCCTATGATGAGGGCTGACGGGTCGATGAATGCGTTGAAGGCAATATCCGCGACGGGTAATGGCTGGGCTTCAAGCCGGCCAGTTGCCTCAAGGTTGCCGATATTATTCTCGAGGTGCAGTTTTTCGATGTGCAGCGTCTCGAAATCGGTGCGTGCACGCATGGCGATTTGCACCTGCGGATAGCTCCGGTATCGAGCTCGATCTCCATGGTCTCTGCCGTGCCGTGCAGCCGCAGCGAACCGGCCGTAACTTGAATGTCGTGACCAGTGGCAGTCGCGACAATGGATGGCCAGGCCGAGATCAGGTCGACCTCGAAGCCGCCGGCGGCAAGCTGAGCCTCTCCGGTCGTCGTCACGGCGAAAGGCGCGATCAGTTTGTGCTCAAGCGCATATCGGTTCGAGTCGCCGGTAATGTCGAGAACGCCGGCGAGCTTCAAGTCATCACTACCGATCTGTTCCCAGCGGGCATGCAGCACGATCGGTAATGTGCCCGCCAATTGGCCGCTCCCACTGGCCTCGAAGGCGATGCCGAAGCCGCCAAGCCCGGCCCGGTTGAGTTCGAAATTCGATCCGGACAACTGCCCCGAGATACCCAGTGATTCAAATCGATACTCGTTCTCGCCGCGCAGGAGCAAAAGCTCGGCAACCGATGCCTGGTCGATGATGAGCGTGATCGGTAAGCTGAAATCGCGCGGGGCGCCGGGATCAGCGGGCGGTTCCATCGCGCTCATCTGGATTCGCAATCTTTCGGCCGCGAGCTGCCGGATGTCGATACGCCACGCCAAGAGAGCCGGGAGATCGATATTGATTGCCGCCTCGTCTGCATCGATGCGCAGAGAGTCGGTCTGCCAAACCAGCGAGTCAATCTCGAGGCCCCTGATGAACGAGCCCGAGGCTTCACTCAGCTCCAGCGAGCCAGGCACGTAGCGGCTCGCCATCGCGAGTGCCCAGCGCGAACCGGGCTCGGTGCCGACAACGATGACGATCGTCGCAAAGGCAAGAACTGCCAGTGCCACCGTTGCGGCAATGATCCGGATCATGAGTCTGGACAGGTTCACAGTTCGGGCCCCAGTCTCAGGTGCAGCCTCGCACCTGAATCCTCTCCGCTTAGTGGAATGCCGACATAAAGCCGTATCGGGCCAAGGGGGGAACGCCACTTGATGCCGAGTCCGGCACCGACTGCCGGATCGAAATCGGTATCGTTGAAAGCGTTACCCGCGTCGACGAATGCGGCGCCGTAATAATTGCCCTTGAGCCGATGTTCGTACTCGAGGCTCGCTACAAGCAGGTTCCTGCCGCCGATCACATTACCTTCGGCATCCGTCGGGCCGAGAGATTCATAATCGAAACCGCGAACGGATTCGTCGCCGCCGGCGAAAAAGCGCGCCGAGGGCGGCAGCTTGTCAAATTCAGAGGTCCGGGTCGCGCCGGCCGCGGCGCGTGCGAGCCAACGGCCGTTCGAACTCCACGAGCGAACGACACGCGCGAAGACCTTGGCTTGACTGAAAGAAACACTCGACCCAAGACTGCGGTTTGCACCGAGTAACTCGAAGCCGATACGGCGGCCCTGGTTGGGATACAAGTCATTATCGGCATGCTTGTGATCGAGGGCGATGGCCGGCAGCAGCAGAGTGCTGCTGTCCGTGTCTGATGCAATCGAAAAACGCTCGTAACTGAAGTCCAGAGACAGCGTACGTATCCAGCTTGCACTCAGCCGCTTCGTCCTGCGCAGGCCAACCCGGCCGAGCTCATTCGTAAAGGTATCGGTATCCTCGCGTGCCAGTGCACCGGTATAACTCATCCAGTCGGTACGAGGGTCCCGACGCGGTCTGCGGTATTCCGCCGTGAGCCCCTGGATCGTACTCGAGACGCCAAGGTCTGCCATTAGCCGATGTCCGCGGGCATTCAGTCGGTTATGGCGAAATCCCGTGCGCAGCCGCGGGCCCATGTCGGTCGAGGCGCCAACGCCAAAGCTGTACTCGATGCGTGTGCCGGGTTCCAGAGAGACCAGAAGGGGGACCTGGCCATCAGCCGCTTCGTCAAGCTGCGGCAGAATCTCGACACGGCCGAAGTAGCCGCTGTTGGATAAATCACGTCGAGCGCGTGCGAGTTCGCGACCGTCGTACAGACTTCCAGGCTCGAGATCGACGTACGCCGCGACCAGTTTCGGTTCCAGGATGTCTTGTTGCAGCCGGATATCTGCCAGCCGGTACCGGGGCCCGCTATCGAAATGCAGCCTTGCATCCGCGACTTTTTCCGCGGGCCAGATATCGAGGCGGTTCTCTGTAAAGCGGGCGTCAAAATAGCCGCGGTCGGCCGCCAGGCTCTGCAAGGCCTGCTTGTATTGATCGTAAGGTGCATGCTCGAGCCGGCGTCCGGGTGCGAGCTCATCGGGCGCCAGGGCCGCAAAAGCAGGGTCATTACGGGCTTCGCCGCTTATTTCGGTCTCGAGCCGGCGCAGCCTGACCGGTTCGCCGGGCAGGACTTTGGCCCCGGCTTGCCAACAATCCGGGTTTAGCTCGAGTTCTACTTCAATCTGCGGTTCGTAATAGCCGAAAGGCTGCAGTGCGTCGCGGATTTCAGACTCGATGTCGCGGAATCGGCGTCGAACTCGCCAGGCGGGCGCATCGCAGGGCTCCCCCGCCAGGGAGACGTAGGCTCGGATATTGTTCTCGAGCTCGGCTTCGACGCCTGAAATGCGCACCTCGGCGATGCCGGGCTGTGGGACCAGGGCCAGTAGCACCAAAGAACGCAATGCAATCGATCTGAACACGATTCCTCGACACGACGATCGACTATAGCCATCTCTTCCAGCGGAAAAATACGAGTAGAGCCACGCCGGCAGCGGCCATGACGATCAGTGATGCTGTAAAGCCTTGCGGACTGTCCAGGCCGGGCAGCCCGCCTACGTTCATACCGAGCAAACCGGTTACGAATGTCAACGGCAGGAAGATGGCCGCGACGACCGAGAGCACGTACATGCGGGAGTTCTGCTCCTGCGCCAGCAGGCTGAATAACTCCTCCTGCAACACGACAGATCTTTCCCGGGCCAGGTCGAGATCTTCGAGATAGCGGGTAATACGGTCAGTTTCGTCGCGCAAATGCTGCATATCGTCGGCTGCCAGGCACTCGATGGGTTGCCGATTGAGACGATCGAGCGCATCCCGCTGTGGAGCAAGGAACCGGCGCACGGCTGCAATCTGGCGGCGAAGACCCGCAACCTTGGCACGTGAATCTGTTTGCGAGGGCACGCTGAGCGTTTCCTCGGCTGCTTCAATCTGTTCTTCGATCGAGTCGACAAATCCGCCGATGCGATCGGCCAGTCTTCCGACGAGGTCGGCGAGGAATTCACCGGGTGTTGCAGGACCGTCTCCTGCCTTGAGCGTCTCGTGGAGGTCGATGGCGGAGAGCAAGCGCCGCCGCCGCGAGGTAATGACCCGATCCGGATCCACCCAGACTCGCACCGAGACCATGTCCTCCGGATTCTGCCCCGGGTTTGTGTTGACACCGCGTAGCACGAGTAACAGTCCGCTGTCGACGAGGCTCGAGCGCGGGCGCGTCTCCTCGGCAAGCAGCGTATCGACAGCCTGAGCCGGCAGACCACTTTCCTTTAGCAGCCAGCTGCGGGATGCGGCATCTGCAACATCGAGATGTAACCAGATCTTTTCGGCCGCCGGCGACCAGTTACGCAGGCTGGCGTAATCGATTTCGGCGCCCGGGGTGTCGCCCCCGAGTGAGCAGCTAATGAGAAACCTGGGTTCCGATAGTGTCATCGTTCTTCCCCGATACCATGTCGGCATACGTTCGCCGAGCAGGCTTACTGGCGCCGACGTCAGAAAAAGTGCGGTAAGCTTTTAATATGCTCTCGCTGCTCGGCATTATTTTCGGTTTGCTGCTGCTCATCGCCGGCGGTGCCTTGCTGGTCCGCGGGGCTTCGGGCATCGCGACGAGCCTCGGGATATCGCCCATGATCGTCGGGCTCACGATCGTCGGCTTTGGTACCAGCGCCCCCGAACTCGTCGTCAATGTCGTCGGCTCGCTCGAGGGCGCGTCCGGGCTCGCCTTCGGCAATGTGGCCGGCTCGAATATCAGCAATCTCGGTCTCGTCCTCGGCGCTGCGGCGATCATGGCGCCGATCGCGCTGCGCAGCGACGTCATACGCCGGGAACTGCCGCTCTTCTTGCTCGCGACGACCATGACGGCGGTCATGGCCCTCGATGGGCCACTCGAGGGCCGCCCTGCGGAGATCGGCCGCACGGATTCGATTCTGCTCATGCTGATGTTTGGCATATTCATCTACTTCGTGGCATCCGATCTTGCACGCGTTAGACGCGGCGATGCGCTGCTGGTGGAAATCGACGAGCACAGCGGCGTTTTCGCGCCCACCGCAGGGCGGTGGAACTGGTTGCTGGTCATCATCGGTTCCACTTGCTTGATATTTGGGGGCGAAATAACCGTTCGCAATGGTGTCGATTTTGCCAGTCGACTCGGCGTACCGGCCGCCGTGATCGGCCTTTTCGTCATCGCGATCGGTACGAGCATGCCCGAACTGGTGACCTCGATCATCGCCGCCGTAAAGCGAGAGTCCGATCTCGCGCTCGGCAACGTGATCGGCTCGAATATATTCAATTCACTGATCGTACTGCCCGTGAGCGGCCTGATCGCGAGCATCTCAGTCCCGGCCGGGGGCGTCGGTGATCTTGTATTCTCCTGGTTACTTGCCGCTGCCTTGCTGCCCGTATTTCTCTCAGGGCGGGCGAGTCTCGGCCGCAAGGCAGGCCTGATCTTCCTCTTTGCCTATTTCGGCTATGCCTACCTGCGTCTTACCTCCGTGGTGAGCTAGGCACGGTCGAGGGCGTATATCGAGTTAAAAAAATCCCCGCACGCGGCGGGGATAATAATGACGCATGAATCAGGGGCCAGCGCTAGAGGACCCTCGACGATTTCATCTGTGAGCACAACGAGCCCGAAACCCGTTTCTGAACCGGGGACGAAAACATCTGCCGTGGCCGGGTCGCGGGCGATCGCGGTGTAGACGCCGCCATTATCAACCGTAAACACGGCTTCGATTGCGACAGTCTTGGTTCCCGCCGGCGCGACGCTGGCCTTATACGTCCCGGCCGGCAGCGCGATGTAACCGGTGTTCGCGGCAAACGGCACGGATGTCAGCGTCGGGTCGACATCATTGATGTCGGTGGCTTCGCCGGTCACGTAAATATCGACATCCTGCGCCGTCGGCGATGCATGAATGATGCGAACTTTCGCGTGCGTCGCTACCGACCGCGGATCGTCCGTTTCGATGAGCGGCGTGATCGAGTTGAAGAAATCGACCGCCAGCACCGTGTATGCAGTCCCGGCGGCGAGATTGAGATCCACCGGACCGATTGCGACGACCCCCGGGTTGCTGCCGTCCGTGACCTGGACATTGTAAGTTGCGGCTGGCAGGGCACCGAGCGGCGTTACCATCGGGAAGATCACGTCATCGAGAAACGTGGCACCATCGACGACAACGTCGACCGCGCCCGTATCCGGAGACAGGTGCCCGACCCGAAGCGCGGTCGGCGTATTCACATCGCGCACGACGATAGGACCGGCATTCGATAATCCGGCAAGGGTCAGCGCGGCCGGGCCACCGTCTACGTTCGGAACAGCAACCAAGCGCAGGTCCGTGCCGCCACCAAGTTCCAGTGCCCCGGAATCAAACAACGGCGAACCCACATCCCCAGCCAGCGTTACGCGAATCTGGTAATTACCCTCCGGTACCTCGACCGGCCCGATCTCTTCCTGGTAATCGAACGTAATCGGATCAACGAGATCGCCGCCAGGGGCCGTGATATAGACGTCTACCGGCACCCCGGGCACACCGTGGATCACAAACAGCCGAACACTTCCCGATCCGACCGGCGCTTCTGCCGTGCCTGAGGAAACGAAAGCCTCGATGCCGGAGCAGGCAGCATCACCACAGCTGTTAAGCGCTGCAACCGTATATACCTGGCCACCGGCGAAACTCAACGCTACCGGGCCGATCACATCGACATTGCCACCCGGAAGAATCGCCTCGACCGCAACGTCGTAAGTGCCTGCTTCGAGATTGATGAACTCGGAGCTCGACAGATAATCGACGCCCTCGAGAGCAACGGCACCGTTGATCTTGATGTTGACCGCTGGCGCGTCCGGCGAGCCATGGAATACCTGCAAGGCAGCCAACTGGATCGGGGCTGGACCAGACCGGTTGTTGTTTCCGTCAGAATCGCAGGCCGACAAAAACAATACAGTTAAGATCGACAAAACATACCACTGAAATTTCATAACAGTCCTTTATCGAAGATGAAAACGACGGAGCGGGAGTCTCGCACGTCGGAACTGCGCGGTTATCTCAGCGAGGTTTCAGAATGTAACTAGGTGTTTCATCGCCTGCCCAAGGCCGCAAATTCCTGCGCCACAGGAGTTATTATTAAGAGATGACAAAAGTTCTCCTCATCGATGACGACCGCAAGCACTCGGAGCTATTGCAGGCTTACTTCAAGCGCTTCGGCATCAACCTCATTTGCGCATTCGATGCGGAGCAGGGTCTTAAGAAACTGACCCGCGAAGACCCCGATCTGCTCCTGCTCGACATCATGTTGCCGGGCAAGGACGGCTTCGAGATTTGCCGTGAAGTGCGCAAGACGAACAATCTGCCGATCATCATGCTGACCGCTCGCGGAGACGTGATCGATCGAGTGTCGGGGCTCGAGCTCGGCGCCGATGACTACGTTGGCAAACCATTCGAGCCGCGAGAACTCGTTGCTCGCGTGCAGGCAATCCTGCGGCGTGCCGAGTCCGTGGGATCCACGGCCGGCAAAATGTATTTCGAGGGCCTTACTATCGACACAGAGATCCGCTCGGTCACGGTCGATGACGGGGCCGTCGAACTGACATCGATGGAATACGAGTTACTCCTGATTCTTGCCCGCCGCCACGGCCGAAAACTCTCACGCGACGACATCCTTAGCGAACTGCGCGGCATCGACGCGGCGATACTGACCCGCTCGGTGGACATCATGATTAGCCGACTGCGGCAAAAACTCGGCGATTCTGTCAAGCCGCCGCGGTTCATTCAAACTATCTGGGGACGGGGCTACTCGTTTATCGGCGTGCCGGTTACCGATGCTTGAGCGCCTCTCCCGGTCGCTGTCATTTCGCCTCCTCGCCATTTTCCTGGCGCTCAGTGCCCTGTTCGTGTTCGGCACGTTCAAGGCCGTGCAAAGGTTTTACAACAGCGACGAGATCCGCGGCCTGATCAGTGGGCACCTCTCGCTGCACGTGCACTATGTTCGCGAAGATATCGGGACGCCGCCGAAGATCGAGCGCGCGATTGAAATTACCAGGAACGTGCCGGTCGACATCCGGATTCTCGGCCCTGACATCGACTGGGCATCCGACCCCAACTTCCCCCGCGTCGATGAACTCGAATTCGGGCCCAGTCCGATTTTCAGTGACGAGCCGGGGGCCTGGGTCGATGAACTTCGCGGCGTGGATTTTGCAGAACAGAGAGACCATGCGTTTCTTCGCATGCAGCAGGGCGGTTATGACATCTTAGTGTCCTCGCCGAGGATAGCCGACGTTGATGAAAGCCCGGAGCTGGTCACGCAGGTGATCGGTTTAGGCCTCACGTTCTTACTTCTGACTTACCTCGCCGTGCGCTGGCTGTTCATGCCGATCGGGGCGATTCGTGAAGGTGCCGCCAATATCGGCCGCGGGAATTTTGACCACCGAATACGCCGCTTCCGCCGAGACCAGCTCGGCGATCTTGCCGAGGACATTAATCGACTCGCGGGGGACGTGGGGCGCATGCTCGATGCCAAGCGTGCGCTGTTACTCGGTATCAGCCACGAACTGCGCACCCCGCTGTCACGCATGCGCTTACAGCTCGAGTTCATCGAAGACGAGGAAAACCGGCGAGCGCTGAAGGACGAGATTGCCGAGATGGAAAAGATCGTTGCTTCCCTGCTCGAGGCCGAGCGGCTGAATGTGCGGCATGCGCAGCTCTCGCGAACGCGTGTCGTTGTCGGCGCGCTGGTCGACGAGCTAATGGATGACTTTTTTCATCGGGACCGAGAGCGTATTCGTGTCGTGCGGCCCGAGGAAGCGATCATGGCAGACCTTGATGAGGCCCGGATAACGCTGCTGCTGAAAAATCTGCTCAGCAATGCTTTGCGTTACTCGTCAGCCGAGGACGGCCAGGTCGAACTCGCGTTCGAACGCGACGCAAACGATCTCGTCTTCCGCGTGCGCGACCAGGGCCCGGGATTTTCGGCTGAACAGGCCGAGCGCATCGGCGAGCCGTTTTATCGGGCAGATCCGTCACGAGCCCGTCAGTCAGGCGGTACCGGGCTCGGCCTTTACCTTGCCTACCTCGTCGCGCGGGCGCATGAGGGCACGCTTCGTCTGGTCAATCCCGACGAGGCCGGCGCCTGCTTCGAGGCCAGGATTCCCCTGGTCTGAGGCCTCGGTACCCGCGCAGCTCTAACGCGCAGCTTTGACGAGCTGATAAGCCTCGAGCGCACGGTCCCGTGCCTCGGCATGATCGACGATGGGTGCGGGATAGACCTCGCCAGACGTCAGTTCCGGCACCCAGCGCCGGATGTAGTCGCCGTTCGGATCGAACTTCTGGCCCTGCAGGGTCGGATTGAAAATCCGAAAGTAGGGAGCCGCATCGGTTCCGCAGCCAGCAACCCACTGCCAGCTGGCCGAATTGTTTGCGAGGTCGGCGTCAACGAGCGTATCGAGGAACCAGGCAGCGCCCTGCTGCCAGGGTATCATCAGGTCCTTGACCAGGAACGATGCCGCGATCATGCGCACCCGGTTGTGCATCCATCCCGTGTGCCAGAGCTGACGCATACCCGCATCGACGATCGGGAATCCCGTGCGGCCCTGCTGCCATGCCTCGAGCAGTTCGCGGTCGTCCACCCACGGAAATCGTTCGAACTCCTCCCGCAGCGGCGCGTCCGGCAGCCTGGGAAAGTGAAACAGCAGGTAATAGCTGAAATCACGCCAATAAAGCTGCCGGAGCAGAGCCTCAGCGCTGTCGGCAGCCATGCCCCGACTCTCGGCTGCGCGAACGGCCGCCCAGACTTGCCGAACACTGATCTCACCGAAATGAAGGTGCGGTGACAGCCTCGATGTCCCGTCGAGGTCCGGGCGATCGCGATGCTCGGCATACCGTAATACCGCATCCGGCAGTGCATCGAGACGAGCGAGTGCACCGTCCTCGCCGGGCGACCAGGACTCGCGCAAGCCGCCGGCCCAATCCGGGGATTGCGGCAACAGCCCCAGTGCCTCGAGCGGCAGGCTGTCGAGACCGTGCTCGTGGGCCTGCAGTCGGGGTAGCGAGTTATCCGGGCTTGCCGGCTCTCCGAGCCGGCTCGCCGCCCGGTAGAAAGGCGTAAAGACGCGATAAGGTGTCGCGCTCTGGGTCATGACGCGTTCGGGGGGATTCAAGAGACTGTCGTCGACCGAGAGGATATCGAGAGCATCCCCGAGATCGTTCTCGAGAGCACGTTCCTCGGAGCGTGCGAACGGCTCGAGACGCCGCGCAAATATCAACTGATCGGCGCCGGTCGCGGAAGCGATCGCAGCGAGTTGCTGCGGTGGCGATCCAGAGCGGATTACGAGGGACGTACCCTGAGTGCGAAGCGCTGCGTCGAGCCCCGCAAGACTGTGGTGCAACCACCAACGGCTGGCACCCCCGGCATCGTCAGGACTCGCTATGTAAACCGGAATGATGGGCTGACCGGTCTCGACCGCCTCACGCACGGCCGCGTTGTCGCGAAGCCGCAAATTACGGCGAAACCAAAGAATGACAGGTGCCATGCGATTCCCTGCAACCCGGAGAAAGCCCATTGTAAGGCCTCGCTATCAACCGACTTGTAAGGGAATGTAACAATGCCGTAAGCCTCATTGTTGTAGGTCGAGCCGATTTGTATATTGCCTGCAGAAACGTCATGAGCCGAGCTATGGGAGCTGTTGCACAAAAAGCCGTCAACTGGACAGAAACCGGTCTCGTTCCCGATTCGGTTATCCGGGCCGGTATCCGGCGCCTGCTCGAATCAAAACTTCGCGAGATACGCTCCGACGACGTGGAATACTCGGCGAGTGCACTCAATGCCTTCGTCGCGATGATGAACCAGTCGCCAGTCGCACTCGTGCCCGAACTGGCTAACGAGCAGCACTACGAGGTTCCGTCGGCGTTCTTTCAGGAGGTTATGGGAGACCACCTCAAGTACAGTTGCTGCTACTGGGGCGACGGCATCGAAAGCCTGACTGAAGCCGAAAATACCGCGCTCGGCATCACCTGCGAGCGTGCCGGGATTGTCGACGGCATGCGTGTTCTCGATCTGGGTTGTGGCTGGGGCTCTCTATCACTCTACATCGCCGGTCAATTCCCGAATTGCGAGGTCGTGTCGGTATCCAATTCTGCGTCGCAACAGGCCTTCATCAAAGCGAGGGCACAGGAACGCGGCCTCCCAAACATCGACGTTCTCGTCTGCGACATGAACGACTTCGAGGCGCCCGGCGATTTCGACCGCATCTGCTCGATCGAGATGTTCGAGCACATGCGCAATTACCGAGAGCTGTTCCGGCGCATCAAAAGCTGGCTAAGGCCCGAAGGCCGTTTCTTCATGCACATTTTCTGTCACCGAACGACGGCATACGAATTTATCGATCGCGGCCCCACCGACTGGATGAGCCGTTTCTTTTTTTCCGGGGGCATCATGCCGAGCGCGGACTTGCCACTGCGGTTTGCCGAGGACCTCAACATAGAAAACCGCTGGCACTGGAACGGCCGGCATTACGCGAAAACCTGCAATGCCTGGCTCGCCGAGATGGACGCTAAGAAGACAGCGATACAGCCGGTTCTTGCAAGCTGCTACGGGGCGGACGCCGCCGCGTTGTGGTGGCAGCGCTGGCGTATGTTCTTCATGGCTTGCGCCGAGCTCTTTGCCTACCGCGACGGCCGCGAATGGTATGTCGGGCATTACCTTTTCAAAGCGAGCGGGGACTGACGTGTTGTTTCTTCTGAATCTTGCGGCTTTCCAGATCGGCTGGTTCTCTTCGGTGATCGGCGGAGCGCAGCAGATGCCGTGGCTAGGTCCCGTCATCGTTTTCGCTGCCATCGGTATACATTTCTACTTTGCGTCCCAGTGGCTGCGTGAGGCTATGCTCATTCTCAGCTGCGCTTTGATCGGGGCGGTCTTCGACAGCGTGCTCGTTGCCTCGAACTGGGTCGAATATCCCTCGGGCCTGATCAGCGCCTCGCTGGCTCCGTACTGGATCGTCACCATGTGGATGCTGTTCGGCACGACGCTGAATGTCTCGATGCGCTGGCTGCGTGGACGGGAATTGGTGGCCGCCGCGTTCGGGTTGCTCGGCGGCCCCCTCTCCTACCTGGCCGGCCAGAAGCTCGGCGGCATCAGTCTTGTCGATGAACTTGCCGCGCTCACTGCGCTGGGCCTCGGTTGGGCGGTAATCATGCCGCTACTGCTCCGCCTCGCCGCCGTGTTCGACGGCATCGAAAAACCGCCGGCAGAGCCCGTTGCGATCGCCGAGGTTCGACAGTGAACTTCCCGGTCTATTTCGACGCCCTGTATGCGGTTCTCGGCTTTGGCTTCATCGCCTGGATATGGAGCCTCGTCCGGCGTGACGTCAGTATCGTCGATAGCCTGTGGTCTTTATTTTTCCTGCTGGCGGCGATCGTTTTTGCTAGCCAGGCGACCAGCCTTTCCGCGCGCGGAATGCTGGTCGTGGTGCTCGTTACGATTTGGGCTACCCGCCTGAGTGTCTATATCAGTGCACGGAACTGGGGCGAGCCGGAAGATTATCGCTACCAGGCGATCCGGGCGAAAAACGAGCCGGGTTTTGCGTGGAAAAGTATCTACATCGTTTTCGGCCTCCAGGGCGTGCTGGCTTGGATCGTGGCCATGCCGCTGCTGCCGGCGATCAGCGCATCGGCGCCGCTCGCCTGGCTTGACTATATTGCCGTCCTGATCTGGAGCATCGGTTTCGTTTTCGAGGCCGGCGGCGACCTGCAACTCGCCGCTTTCAGGCGCAATCCCGCGAACGAGGGCAAGGTCCTCGATTCTGGTCTATGGCGTTACACGCGCCACCCCAATTACTTCGGCGACTTCTGCATCTGGTGGTCGTTCTATCTCTTTGCTGTGGCGGCCGGAGGATGGTGGAGCATCGTCTCGCCGATCGTGATGACGTTGTTGCTCCTCAAGGTATCAGGCGTTGCAATGCTCGAGCGGACGATTTCCAGGCGCCGGCCAGACTACGAAGACTACATCCGGCGCACCAATGCTTTTTTCCCCGGGCCGCCGCGGCGTCCCGTCACACGCGGGGAGGTCGAATAACAATGGGCAAACTCGTTCATTTTTTCTTTGCTGCTTTACTTGCTGCTGCCCTGATCGGTTCTGCCGCGGCGAATACCGAGCGCTCGATAGCCGCGCGCTGGGAGTTCAATGTCTACCTTGGAGACAAGCGTCTCGGCAAGCACACGTTCGAGGTCATCGAGCAGGAGGGATTCCGGCATGTCCGTAGCGAGGCCGAGTTCCGGTACAAATTCCTGTTCATACCCGCTTACCGTTATGAGCACCAGAATTCCGAGCGCTGGCAAGATGATTGCCTCCTCGAGTTCGAAGCAACAACGAACGACAACGGCCGCCAGCTCGAGGCCTTTGGCGGCCTGCGGGAGGGCGCATTCGAGGTCGTTGGTGAAGAAGGCACTGAAGCGCTGCCTGAGTGCGTGATGACTTTCGCTTACTGGAATCCAACCTTCCTCAAACAACAGCGCTTGCTCAATCCGCAGTCCGGTGAGTTCCTCGACGTGCGCGTGGAGCCTTTGCCAGCCTCGACCCTCGAGGTACGCGGCAAAGAAGTGCGGGCCCGCCCTTACCGGCTTCTGGCCGACGGGCTCGAACTGACAGTCTGGTATTCGACCGATCAGCGCTGGCTGGGTCTCGAGTCGGTTGCTGACGGCGGCAAGGTATTGCGCTATGAGCTTGCCTGAGGTTCGGATCTTGCGATCGATCGCAGTCCTGGCTTTGGTTCTGTTTTTCGCGGGTTGTGCAAGCAGGTACCCGGATATGGATACTGTCGACTACGTTGATATCGAGCGTTTCATGGGAGACTGGTATGTGATTGCCAATATCCCGACGCGCCTCGAGCGAGGGGCGCACAATGCGGTGGAGAGCTATGCATTGAACCCCGACGGCACCGTCGCTACGACGTTCACGTTTCGCGACGGTAGCTTCGACGGCGAACTCAAGACCTACACGCCGAAAGGTTTTATCCGCGATGACGCATCGAACGCACTCTGGGGCATGCAGTTCATCTGGCCGATCAAGGCCGATTACCGTATCGTCTACCTCGATGACGATTACACCCAGACCATTGTCGGCCGGCAGAAGCGTGACTTCGTCTGGATAATGGCTCGAACGCCCACGATACCTGCCACAGACTATGACCGTCTGCTCGAGTTCGTCGAATCGCTAGGCTACGACACGTCCGAGGTCGAGCGCGTGCCGCAGAGCTGGTAGGCCGGGTCGAGGTCGCGGCACTCCGACATGCGTATCGCAATCGTAGGCACGGGTATCGCTGGCAACGTTGCAGCGTACAAACTCCGAGACGCACACGACATAACCGTTTTCGAAGCAGCCTCTTACGTCGGAGGACATACGAACACTGTCGACGTGTATGAAAAAGGGCGCGCGATACCTATCGATACCGGCTTCATCGTGTTCAACGACACGACCTATCCCTGTTTCAACGACTTGCTCGATGAGGTCGGCCAGGACTGGCAACCCAGCGAGATGAGCTTCAGCGTCCGCTCTGAGAAGAGCGGTCTCGAGTACAGCGGCTCGACGCTAAACACGCTGTTCGCCCAGCGGCGTAACCTGCTCAGGCCCTCGTTCTACCGCATGATTGCAGACATCCTGCGCTTCAATCGCGAAGCCCCGCGCTCGATCGAGACGAGGAGTGAAACGCTGACGATTGGTCAGTACCTCGAGCGCAACAATTACGGCCGGGCATTTATCGACGAGCACCTCGTGCCGATGATCGCGGCCATCTGGTCCGCTGAGCCCGGCAGCGTTCTCGAGATGCCGCTTGCCTTCCTCCTGCGCTTTTTTGCGAATCACGGCTTGTTGCGGCTCAGCGGGCGCCCGCAGTGGCGGGTTGTCGAGGGCGGCTCGCGGGCCTACGTGCAAAAGCTCGTCGCCGGCCATCGCGACAGAATCCGCCTGAACTGTCCGGTCACCTCCATCAGGCGTATCGGAGACAGCGTCGAGATCGGCACCCGAAGCGGTGACCGGGAGTGCTTCGATGCCGTGTTTCTCGCTTGCCACAGCGATCAGGCGCTGGCTCTGCTCGAGGATCCAACAGCGTCGGAACAGGCCGTGCTCGGCGCCATCACCTACCAGGCCAACGAGGCTGTTCTGCATACCGACATCGCGCTGATGCCGCAGCGCCGGCTTGCCTGGGCCGCCTGGAATTACCACGTACCCGAGAATCCGCAGCGCCACGTTGCCGTCACGTACAATATGAACATTCTGCAGAATCTCGAAGCCGATCAGCAGTACCTTGTCACCCTGAACAACACGGAAAGGATCGATCCCGATCGCATTATCCGCCGGGTCAGTTACGAGCACCCGGTATACTCGGTCGCAGCCGTCGCCGCGCAGTCACGTCAGGCCGAGCTGAACTGTGATCGTACGTTTTACTGCGGCGCCTACTGGCGGAACGGTTTCCACGAGGACGGTGTCGTCAGCGCACTGGCTGCGCTGGAGCATTTCTCGGAAAGGACCCAACATGGAAAGCTGCATCTACGAAGGGCGAGTTAGACACACGAGAACCCGGCCCAGGCTGCACCACTTCAGCTATCGGCTGTTCATGATGTACCTGGACCTGGACGAGCTGCCCCGCATCTTTGCCAAGCGATGGTTGTGGTCCGCAGACCGGCCGGCCCTGGCTCGATTCCGGCGTCAGGACCATATGCCACCGCATGACCGACCGCTTGCCGAGGCCGTGCGCGACTGCGTCGAAGCGGAGACGGGACGGCGTCCGCCAGGCCCCATTCGCTTGCTCACGAACCTGTCCTATTTTGGTTACGGCTTCAACCCGGTCAGTTTTTACTATTGCTTCGCGAGTGACGGAGAAACGCTCGAGTACATTGTCGCCGAGGTCAACAACACGCCCTGGGGCGAGCAGGACACCTATGTCATGCCCTGTGACGGACGGGAAAGACAGGCGGTATGGCGTTTCAGTCCCGAGAAAAAACTGCATGTCTCGCCCTTTATGCCAATGGACATCGACTACGACTGGGTGCTGTCGAGTCCTTCCGAGCGGCTGACCGTGTACATGGCGAATTCAAGGGAAGGCAAACGCTTCTTTGATGCGGCCATGATGTTGCGGCGCCGCGAGATGACCTCTTATGCACTGGCGGGCGTGCTGCTGCGATTCCCGTTCATGACTTTTAAAGTTATCACCGCGATATACTGGCAAGCGCTGAAACTCTTCCTGAAACGGGTACCACTCTACGTGCATCCGAAGAAACGACGCGAAGTGGCGGTGCGTTACGAATGAGAGCCGACTCGATCGACTCGCCGGAATTTCTCGGGCGTACGAAAAGGCCGGCCCGCCTCGACCGGCTGGCCCGAAGAGCGCTGTTCTCGCGCCTCGAAAAACTCACCGCTGGCCAGGTTGTCGTAACCGAGAACGGCCGTCATCACGGCTTTGGCGAGTTGACCGAGGAATTCCCGCTGACCGCACACATCGACGTTCTGGATCCTCGCTTCTACAGTGACGTGGCATTCGGTGGTTCGATTGGTGCTGGTGAAGCCTACATCCATGGTTACTGGAGCTGTGCGGAACTGACCGAGCTGTTCTCTATACTGCTGAAGAATCGTGCTGTGCTCGACAGCGTGGATTCCGGGCTGGCCCGATTGACGGATCCTTTGCAACGAATCCTGCATTGGCTCAACCGGAACACGCGCAAGGGAAGCCGGCGAAATATCGCCGCGCATTACGATCTCGGTAACGAATTTTATCGCCTCTGGCTCGATCCGCGCATGATGTACTCCAGCGCGTACTTCGAGCGTCCCGACATGTCGCTCGATGCTGCCGCGACGGCCAAGCTGGATCGAATCTGCCGAAAGCTCGGCCTCGGTCCTAACGACTCGGTGGTAGAGATCGGCAGTGGCTGGGGCGGCTTCGCGATCTACGCGGCAGAGAACTACGGCTGTCACGTGACCACAACGACGATTTCGAAAGAGCAGCACGATTACGCACAGGATGCGATCGCCGCGGCCGGGCTCGAGGACCAGATCACGCTGTTGCTCGAGGATTATCGCGACCTTACCGGTCGATATGACAAGCTCGTATCGATCGAGATGATCGAGGCCGTCGGTCACGAGTTCCACGCCGGGTTCTTCCGCAAATGCTGCGAGTTGCTGCGCCCTGACGGCCGGATGCTGCTGCAGGCAATTACCATCCGGGATCAACGCTACGAGCGTTACAGGCGCGAGCCCGATTTCATACGGCGCTTTATCTTCCCCGGCGGCTGTCTGACCGCCGTGACGGATATGTGTCGTATTCTCACCCGCCACACTGACATGCGAGTCATCGATCTCGAGGATATCGGCCCACACTATGCGAAGACCTTACGCCTCTGGCGCGACCGTTTTTTCGCCGCCGTTCAGGCCGTGCGCGACCTCGGTTATTCGGACGAGTTCATCCGCCTGTGGGACTACTACCTGAGCTTCTGCGAGGCCGGATTCACCGAGCGCGAGATCGGTAATGTGCAGATGCTGATCATGCGCCCAGAAGCAAGGTAAACTGCGTCGCTTACTGCTCGTTTCGGAGTACAGCCATCAACAACGACACTTATGCGCTGGCCGTGCACGGCGGCGCGGGCGCGAGGCCGGATCGGGATTACACGGCCTGCGAAGCGCATCTCGAGGCACTGACCAGGAAGTGCGGCGAACGGCTCGCGGCCGGCGCGCCGGCGCTCGATATCGTCGAGTATGCCGTTGCCGAGATGGAAACGAGCGGGCTCTATGTCGCCGGGCG
>JABAHR010002876.1_pt3 | contig 19401 bp, 19 predicted proteins | sample 7062101 | NCBI WGS metagenome assembly JABAHR01 (sample SAMN14534553, study PRJNA622989) | marine sediment metagenome | biome: marine biome [ENVO:00000428]; feature: marine pelagic biome [ENVO:01000023]; material: deep marine sediment [ENVO:00002113] | place: India: Gulf of Kutch | collected... | reverse complement strand
GTGAAAGCCCTTCGAGCCGAACAGAGGCGCTCCTGCCCTGGTGCCGAGCTCCGTGTAGATGGTCGCCTCGTCGCGGACCTCGCCGGGGGCGTCGACCACGGGGTTCGTCGCCTGCAGATAGGGCCGCGCCTGCATCCCGAGGACTAGCGGAAACACGAACGGCAGGTCCGGGCGTTCCAAGGGCGATGTGCAGGGAAGCATGTAGTGGGCGGCCGTGCCCGTTTCGGTGGGCAGTATATCCAGCGTGACCAGCAGCTCGAGCTCACCGAAGGCCTGCTTGAGACGTTCGCTGTCCGCCATGGTCAGCAGGGGATTGCCGCCGGTGACGATCAGAGCCCGAATCTGCCCCGGACCCGGCGTCAGGATCTCGTCGGCAAGAATCCCGCCGGGAAAAGCATCGTTCGTCTTGCGAAAGCCACCGACGCGCGACCGGTCGTCCTTCACCAGCAGACCGTACTTCTTGCCGAACCGGGCGAAGTCGAAGATGCCGTTGCCCACGAGGGTGCCGCCGCGCCGGTCGAGGTTGCCGCTGACGGCGTTGATCACCTCCTGGATCCAGAAGCACAGGGAGCCGTGCGCTCCCATGTTGACGCCGGTCGAAGAGTAGAGTGCGGCCCCGTCGGCGGCGATGTAGTCGGCGACGAGCTGGCGAAGCACGTGCGCATCGATACCCGTGCGCTCCGCCGCACGCTCCGCCGTCCAGGGCTCAACCAGCCCTCGCACCTGCTCGAACCCGTTCATGTAAGCGCTGACCCGGCCCTCAGACACACCGCCCGCGGCGATCAGCTCATGGAGGAAGGCGAGGTAAAAGTAGAGATCGCTGTTCGGGCGGATGAAAACGTGCTCGCCGGCTGCTTTGGCCGTCTCCGTGCGTCGCGGGTCGACCACGACGACCCTGCCGCCGCGATCGCGGATCGCGTTCAGGTGCCGGCGCGGGTTGGGGACCTGAAGAAAGCTCCACTTCGAGACCATGGGGTTCGCGCCGACGATGACGAGCAGTCGGGTGTTGAGCAGGTCCGGGAAAGGCTGAGTGAAGGGAAAACCATAGACGCGCTCGGCCACCGCGAATTTGTTGGCGCAGTCCTGGGTCGCGGAGGAGTACATGTTCCGGGANNGCCGCGGTGCCCACGTACATGGCGATGGCGTCGGGGCCATGCTCGTCACGAATGCGCGCGAGCTCGCCGCCGATCTCATCCAGGGCATCCGGCCACGAAACGTCCAGCCACTCCTGCCCCCCCCGCTTGCGCGGGCGCAGCAGACGGTCCGGCGAGCCGTAGAGGTGATGCTGGCGGAGGCCCTTGGGACAGGCGAAACCGCCGGTCGCCACGTGATCCCCGTCCGGGCGGATGTCCGTGACCGCCCCGTCCCGGGTGCTGACGCGAAGACCGCAGAGAGACTCGCAAATGCGGCAGAACGTGAGGTGAGAGCGGGCGCCGACGGCATCCGCCGCATCCGTGGTCATGGGTCGGTGCTGCCGGTCAGTCGTAGCGGATCGGGTCCTTGCCGTCCCAGTTCTCGGCGGCTTTGGCAATCTGCGCGAACCGCTCGATGATGCTGGGACCGCGCGTGACCACCTCGAGCATGCAGCCCATCAACGGCCGGGTGTCGTAGTAGGCGAACTCGATGTCCCCGACCGCGCCGCGATTGGCGGCCGCATAGCCGAGACGCTCGAAATACTCCGTATCGGCGTCGATGTCGTCCGTCCAGACGCACATGTGGTGGAACGCGTCCGTCCCCGCAGGCACGCTGTCGCGATAGGCGCAGCGGTCGGTTTTTGGCTGGATGATCTCCACCTGGACCGGACCGGCCTGCGCGATGGCCACGATCATGTCGAGCTTGGCGGGCTCCCCCCGGTAGGTGATCTGCTCGAACGCGTTTTCGTAGTCGTTGACGAAGAACGGGCCCACGCCCATCTGCTCCACCCATTGCATGCAGGCGGCTTCGACGTCGTCGACCACCCACGCGTTCTGAAAAATGCTGCGGTCGGTTGGCTTGTCCAGCATCTCTTCCCTCCAGATTCAAGTGCGCGCAGAGAGTAGCACATCGAGGCACGGCACGCGGCGGCCAGAGGCAGAGAGACCCGCCAGCGACCCGCCCTCGCGCGCCCGGTTTCCAACTGCGGGCACACGTAGTAGGTTCGGTTGGGCCAGACTGCCTTGCTCAAGCTCAGGGAGACACAAACATGATCGACGTCGTGCGCACGCCTGAGGAGCGCTTCAGGGAATTGCCCGACTTTCCCTACGATCCCCGCTATGCAGACTGGAACGGTCTGCGGGTTGCGCACATCGACGAGGGGCCCGCAGACGCGCCCGTGGCGCTGCTTCTGCACGGGGAGCCCACGTGGAGCTATCTGTATCGCAAGATGATCCCGCCGCTGCTGGAAGCCGGCTATCGATGCGTTGCCCCGGATCACGTGGGCTTCGGCCGCTCGGACAAGCCCGTGGCCGACGACTTCTACGTCATCGAGCGGCACGTGGAGCGCATCCGCTTTCTCATCGAGTCCCTGGACCTCACGGACGTCAGCCTGTTCTGTCAGGACTGGGGCGGCCCCACGGGTTTGCGGCAGGCGGTGGAAATGCCCGAACGCTTCGAGCGGCTGGTGATCATGAACACCTGGCTGCATCACGAGGGATATGAGTACTCGCCCGCCATCCGCTTCTGGCGGGAATCCGCCACGAACCGGGCCTGGCTCGGCTGGACGGGCGGCGACCTGCCCTGCGGCGCCATCGTCGCGGGCACGCTCAGGCGTCCGGATCTCGACCGTGAGGCGGTGCGGCGAGCCTACGATGCGCCCTACGCCGAGGGCGGCCGCTCCAAGGCAGGCGCCCGGCGCTTTCCATGGTGCATCCCGTTCGGCGAGCCGGAGGCCGGCAACGCAACCGATCAGGCGCGGTGCTTCGAAGCGCTGAAGCGCTGGCCGAAGCCGGCGCACTTCATCTGGGGCGACGCCGATCCCATATTCACCGCAGACTGGGCACGTAAGTGGTCGGCCATGATCCCGGGCGCGACTCTGGACCTGATTTCAAACGCCAGCCACTTCGTGCAGGAGGAGGCCGGCGAGGAGATCGTCGCGGCGTTCCTGGAGCGCACGCACTCGACGTGATCGGCCCCGAAACACTAGCATGGCCTCGCCAGACGAACCCAGACGAGCCTTCAGGGAGATCTCATGATCGACATCAATGATCGCATGGCCATTCTCGACCTCTGTTCGAGCTACAACTACCTCTTCGACACCTGCGCCGCCGAGGAGTGGGCGGCCACCTTCACCGCAGACGGCGTGTTCGAGGGTCCAGCCGGTCGAGCGCAGGGTCCGGAAGCGCTCGCCGAGTTCTGTCGGAACACCAACGCGCAGTACCCGGGCGGCATGCACTTCACCGACAACCACCTGTTCGAGCAGGACGGGGATGCGGTCAGGCACAAGTGTTTCCTGAGCATGCAGGTGCCCTCCCCCGAGGGCACCCAGACTCTCCTTCTCACCTACGAGGACGAGCTTAGACGAGTGGACGGCGAGTGGCGCTTCGCGTCACGCCTGTGCCGGCCGCTGAGCGGATAGCACGGCGGCCGTTTCCGCTACGCTTACATCATTCCAACATCGGGCATCCACGCCCCGCCCCATCGGCCCGCAGGCCATGGTTTCCGGGGCGATGAGGACCACGTCACAGTCCAACATTCTCCTTACCTGAGCTACCAAGACGGCGCATTCGGCTCACCTATCCGCACATGCCGGGCACTGCCACTCCCTACCATAGTCGCACCCCCGGACAGTGGAGATTGCCCATGGTCAATCGCTCCCAACTCCGCTCGCGGACGCTCCTTTGGCTTCTGGCGTCGCTTGCTCCAGCCGCCGCCTTTGCCGCCCCGGCCGACCATCCCGGGTTCGGCGCAGGACAACCCGCCAACGTCTCCGAGCTCCCCGCCGGCATGCTTAAAGAACGCCTCGAGAGCCTGCCCGCCAACGCCCGTCAGAACGCGCTGCGCTGGTTGCAGGACTTCAGTTTTCCGGCGGCCGATGCCGCCCACATCCGCGCAGACGATGCCGGCGGCATCTACTACGTGGACGAAGTGCCCGATCGCATTGAGGAAACCGAAGGCGCGGCCGCGGAAGCGCCGGCCGAAGAGCCCCTGAGCGCGGCGGAAACCTTCGCTATGCACAGCAAGCCCGGGGCCGCGAAGGTGCTCTTCCTCGACTTCGATGGCCACATCATCGAGGGCACCGCCTGGAACGCCAGCAGCAGCCGACCGGACACCTATTACGCCCGCCCGTTCGACACGGACGGGTCGCCCTCCAGCTTCAGCGCTGCAGAGCTCGCAGCCATTCACGAGGTCTGGCACAGAGTTGCCGACGACTTTGCCGCCTTCGACGTGGACGTCACCACCGAGGATCCGGGCAGCTTCGGCCCCTCCGTCGGGCACGTGCTAGTCACCAAGGACGACGACGAGCTCGGCAACGCCATGCCCAGCGCCGGGGCTGGNNCGCTCGAACTACACCTACTACCAGCCCGCGCTCGTCTACTACGACAACCTGGGCGGCGGCCATCCCCCCTACGTGGCGGAGGCCTCCTCCCACGAGTTCGGCCACAACTTGAGCCTCTCCCACGACGGGACGAGCACCACCAGCTACTTCCAGGGACTCGGAAGCACCTCGAGCTTCGTCTCGTGGGCGCCGATCATGGGCGTCGGCTACTACCGTCAGGTGACCCAATGGAGCAAGGGTGAGTATGCGGACGCAAACAACACTCAGGACGACCTTTCCATAATCACCGGCCATCTGGGCGCACGGGGTGACGACCACGGCGACGACATCCTGTCGGCCAGCCTTCTCGTCATGGATGGCGCAGGCACCATCTCTCACACCAACCCGGAATCGGATCCGGGCAATCTGATCCCGGAGAACAAAGGCATCATCGACCAACTGGGCGACATCGACGTGTTCGGGTTTCAGGTCGGTGCCGGAACGGTGGAGATCACGGTGACCCCGGCGTGGGACGCGTTCACACGTAGCGTTCGCCGCGGAGCGAACCTGGACGTCGAGGCACGGCTGCTGGACGGCACCGGCACCGTGATCGCCACATCTGATCCCATCGATGACACCCAAGCCAGCATCCAGGTTCAGGTCGATGCCGGCTACTACTACCTCGCGGTTGCCGGCGTCGGGAACAGCTTTATCCCCTATTCGGACTACGCGAGCCAGGGCATGTACTTCATCTCCGGACAGGCGGTCACCGGCGAGCCCAATAACCCGCCCACCGCCAACGGCGACGCGGCCGGCACGGCCGAGGACTTCGCCATTGACGTCGCGGTGCTGGCAAACGACAGCGATCCGGACGGCGATGCGCTGTCCATTCTGTCGGTCAGCACACCGGCGAACGGCACCACCGACATCAGCGGTGGGAACGTGACCTACACGCCGAACGCGAACTTCTTCGGCAGCGATTCCTTCACCTACGCGGTCGGCGACGGCCGAGGCGGATCGGACTCCGCCACGGTGACGGTAACCGTGACCGCAATGAACGACGCGCCCACGGCGTTGAACGATTCTGCCGGCACGACGTCCGAGACTGCTGTCTCCATCGCGGTGCTGACCAACGACACGGACGTCGATGGTGATGCGATCAGCGTGATCGGCGTCGGACCTGCCGGCAACGGCACNNCGTTCAGCTACACCGTCAGTGACGGTCAGGCCGCCGCGTCCGCCACGGTGACGGTCACCGTCTCCGCACCGGCACCCACGACGCCCGGGAACTTCGCCGCCACGGACGGCACGAACGGCACGGCAGCGCTGACCTGGACCGACAGCGCGCACGAGACCGGCTACGAGGTAGAACGCGAATCGCTGCACAAAAAGCGCGGCGTGTGGGTCGGCAACTCGCTGGTGGCAACGCCGGCAAAGGACGCCACGACCCACACGGACAGCTCGGGCACCGGCACCTACCGCTACAGGATTCGAGCGGTCAACGGAGCAGGCGCTTCCGGATGGAGCGGCTGGCAGCAAGTCGTCGTTACCGACACCGGTAGTGGCGGCGGTGGCGGTGGCGGTGGCGGTGGCCGCGGCGGCAAGAAAAAATAGAACGCCATGACCGTCGAATCTCGCCCCCGGATGGATCCGGGGGCGACTGCGTTTGAACGACCGGCACCTTTCGGCCCGGTCGTGCATGACCCTCAAATGATGTCACACTGCAGCGGTGGAACCCGTCGACGCAAGACCCTTGAGCGCTCCCGGCGTGGCTGCCGCGACCATCGCCGCCCTGGCCAGCGTCGCCCTCGCCCTGTTTCTGCCCGCAGGAACGTTCGTCTGGCCTCGAGGCTGGGTCTACGTCGTGCTGGTGGGCGGCAACATCGGCGTCAATCTGCTGTATCTGATGCGCGTCAATCCGGAGGTCATCGCGGCGCGCGCCCGGCTCGGTGCCGGCACCAAGCGCTGGGACGTGATCTGGAGCGTAGGCTTCGCGCCCGTATTCTGCTCCATCTACGTCGTCGCCGGGTTGGACGCCGTGCGCCACGAGTGGACGTCCATGAGCGCGTCTCTGTGGTGGCTGGGTCTCGGCATGTTTCTGCCGGGCACCGCGCTGTTCACCTGGTCCATGGGCGTCAACCCGTTCTTCGAGAAGACCGTCCGCATCCAGACCGAGCGGGGACACCGGGTGATCGACACCGGCCCGTATCGCATCGTCCGCCACCCAGGCTACGTCGGGTTCTTCGGCTGGTGCTTCTCCGCACCCCTGCTGCTGGGTTCCTGGTGGGCGTTCGTTCCCGCCACCATCTCAGCGCTCGGCATGGTGGTGCGAACGGCCTTGGAGGACCGGACACTCCAGCGCGAGCTGCCGGGCTACGCCGACTATGCCCGTCGCGTCCGCTACCGTCTGCTCCCGGGCATATGGTGAGAGCCGGCGGCCGACCATGGCGCCGGGCGGACCGGCCGCCCGGAATGCGTTTCGTGATAACGTTGGCTGCTCGCAAGCGGGAATGGGGGAGCAAATGCGCATCGAACCTCTGAAAGGCTGGCATCGCTACACGGAGCTGATGAACGCGGAACCCGACCCGCGGCGTAAGGCGATGCTGGACAACATGCGGCATCACCTCAAATACGAATGCCTCGGGGATCCCGCCATCTTCGACTCCATGGTGCCGGATCCGGAGTATCGCTTTTACTCGAGCTTCGACAACGCCGTGCTCACTGGCATGGCCGAGGTGCGCGAGTTCTACTACAACATCTGGAACACCCGTAGCAGCCTGGTCGAGCTTGCCATTCACCGCTGCGCCACGGCCGATTGGGGGGTGGCCTGCGAAGGCGAGTGGTACCAGCAGGTACCGGGAGAGACGCTCATCGCCAACGGCCAGGAAGCGGACGATCCGGATGCCTGGTACCTGTCCCACGCGCACCTCTCCTGGTTCTTCCCCTTCCGGGAAGTTGACGGGCGCATGCTGCTGGAGGGCGAGATCTGCTACATCGACGAGCCCGGCAGCACCCTGCAGAAGCTCGATACCGCCGATGTGATCACGCTGGAGGGAGCGAAAGCCTCCTGGGCGGCGCTCCAATGACTCTGCCGATCTCTGCATCCTTTCACCACGTCGGCATCACGGTGAGCAACCTGGAGCGCGCGGTCGAGTGGTACAGCAAGGTGTTCGGGCTGAAGCCCGGGGTCGCGCTGGAAGTCTCCGGCCCGTCCGGCGAGCAGGTGCTGCGACTGCCGCCGCACATCCATCGCGCCGCGCTGCTGCCCATTGGCGACTTCGCCATAGAGTTGCTCGAGTTCGAGCCGACCCGCCGGCAGATGGACATGCGGCAGGACGACGTCGGCTACGTCTACATCTGCTTCGCCGTGGACGATCTCGACGACGTCTACGCCCGTCTCAGCGCCGAGGGCATCGACTTTCACACGCCGCCCATGCTGGCCGAGGAAGGTCAGATCGCCGGCTCCAAGTTCTGCGTCATGCGGGACCCGGACGGCAAGACCATCGAGCTGGTGGAACCCGGGCCCGGCATGAAGGCCCCCGGCCTGCACGCGGCAGCCCAGCGGGGCGTCTCCCTCGACGACCCGCTGATCATGGACGGTTGATTGTCTGGATCCTCGCCTCGCCGGTGATCAACGCAGCAGCCGGAACGTCTCCCGTATGTCGTTGATCACGACCTCGGGCTCCTCCATCGGGGCGAAGTGCCCACCGACAGGGTGGGAGTTCTCGTAGCGCAGGTCGAACGCCTCACGAACAGCCGGAATGGTGCCGCGACCCACGTCGCCACCCAGGTAAGTTGCGCCCGCGGGCGCCTCCACCTGAGGCGAGCGGTCGTGGCTCGGCCGCCAAGGGTTGCGTGCCGCTTCCGCGTAGTAACGGGCTGAAGTGACGAAGCTGGAGGTCACCCAGTAGATCATGGCCGTGGTGATCAGGTGCTCGCGGCTGAAGCGGGACTCCACGTCGCCGTTGCAGTCGCCCCACACATAGCGCCGCTCCAGCAGCCACGCCAACAGCCCCACCGGCGAGTCGTGGAGGCCGTATGCAAGGGTCTGCGGGTCGAGGACCTGCACCGCCACGTGGCTGGCGATGCGCCGTTGCTGGGCAAGCTGCTGCTCACGCTCGTCCGCAGGGATGTCGTCCGCCACCATCGCGCCGGCGGTGATGTCCCACGGCCGCTGATGGTTGAAGAGCGTCAGGGGAATCAGGTTCGTGACGTGAATGCCGACGAGGCTGTAGGCGTATTTGTGACCAAGCTGCGCCGTAACCAGCGCACCCCAGTCACCACCCTGAGCGCCGAAGCGCTGAAAGCCGAGGACCTCGGTCATCAGCGTGTGCCAGAGGTCGGCCGTACGCCAGAAGTTGATGCCGGGGGTGGTGAGCGGGTTCGAGAAGCCAAACCCGGGCAAGGACGGCACGATGACCTCGAACGCATCCTCGGGATCGCCGCCGAAGGACGCCGGATCGGCCAGCGGCCGGATGACCTCGTTGAGATCCCAGAACGTCCAGGGCCAGCCGTGGCTGAGTATCAGCGGCACCGGATTCGGGCCGCGTCCGGGTTCGCGCAGGAAGTGAATGGGCATGCCCTCGATCTCTACCCGGTAGTGATCGAAAACGTTGATATTCCGCTCCACGGCCCGCCAGTCATACTCGCGCCGCCAGTACCCCACCAGCTCCCGCAGATAGGCACCGTTGGTTCCGTAGGACCAGTCGTCGTTTGCGAAGTCATCGGGCCATCCCACGCGATCGAGCCGCTCGGCCAGATCGCGCAGCGTCTCGTCCGGGACCTCGATCTTGAACGGCTCCGGGGTCACGGCCGGTTCAGTCGAGGTAGCCGGGATCGCGGCCGTCCGGGAACGGCGCCGCCATGTCCAGAATGGGGCTGTCGCCGGGCTTCAGGTTCTGATGCGCCCGCTTCCAGGTCGCAAACGTGCCGAGGATGTGAACGGGATCTCCGTGAATCTCGGTGAACCCGCCATTGACCGAGCGCGTGTCGAAATACGCCGCGTTCACGTCGTCCGCCCAGAGCTCACACGCGTTCACGAACCCCAGGTCCAGCATCCGCTGACGGGCTGCGGCAAAGTTGTTGACAAGACATCCCACGTGATGAAAGCCCTCCTCGCCCGCCTGGTACATGTCCCGGTAGATCGACGGAGTCTCATCGTGCTGCTGAATGAACTGGATCTGGTTGTCGCCGAGGTAGCCGAACCCGTAGGAGACGTCCGCTTCCTGTTCGGTGCCCCGATACTGAAACTTCTCCGTCTTGTGGTGCGGCACCAGAACGAACGGCCCCGCCCCGTAGAGTCGATTCCATCGATGCGCCGCCTCTTCGACGTCGTTGACGAAGTAGGCATGCTGAAAAATCGGCATGATTACATTGCTCATGAGTGATATCTCCTTTACGTGAATCGGTTGGCCGGTTCGCCGCTAGAGCATCTCCGCGGCGACCAGCTCTAAAGCCTCCGGCTGCTGGGTTCCCAGCAGCATGCTGGCCACCTGCCCGTTCGCCCCGGCCGCCTTCCATCGCTGCAGCCTTTCCCGAATGCGGTCGGCCGGACCGACCAGGTGGCAGGCATCGATCAGCTCGGCCGGCACCGCGCGCATGGCCTCTTCCCGCCGTCCTGCCAGGAAATGATCCTGGATCTCGACGGCCGCATCTTCGAACCCGAGCGCTTTGGCGTAGTCGTTGTAGAAGTTCTTGTCGCGTGCGCCCATGCCGCCGATGTAGAGCGCCATGTTTCCGCGGATGGGCGCCATGCACTGCTCGACGTCGTCGCCGATCACCACGGTCACGAACGGGGATACCTCGAATGCGCTGAGGTCCTTGTCGCCGGCCGCCGCAAAGCCCTTTCTGATGGGATCTTCGAACACCGAGAACTTCTCCGGGTCCATCCAGATCGGGAAGAAGCCGTCGGCGACCTCGGCCGCCGTCTCCACGCCCTTCGGCGTGATGCTCGCGGCAAAGATGCTGATGTCTTCCTCACAGTGAAGGATGCTCTTGAGCGGTTTGCCGAGCCCCGTGGAGCCGGGCCCCGTGTAAGGAATCTGGTACATGTCCCCATCGAAGGTGAGCCTGTCCTCGCGGGCGAAGATCTGGCGCATGATGGCGACGTACTCCCGCAGTCGCGTCATGGGCTTGCCGTAAGGCACGCCGTGCCACCCTTCCACCACCTGGGGGCCGGACGCGCCCAGGCCGACGATGAACCGGCCTCCCGAAAGCTCCGCCAAGCTCATGGCCGTCATGGCGGCCATGGCCGGGGTGCGGGCGGGCATCTGCATGATGGCCGTGCCCACGTTGATCTTCTCGGTCTGGGCGAGAATCCAGGTCGCCGGCGTGACGGCGTCGCCACCCCAGGCTTCGGCCGTCCAGACCGAGTCGTATCCCAGGGACTCGGCCTTGCGAATCGCCTCGATGTTGATGCCCGTCTTGCGGCCGATGTTGCCGCCGAGAATGCCCAGTTTCATGTGATGTGCCTCCTTTGCGAGTGATTCGATGAACTCAGCCCGTCAGCCGGGCCGCGGCCTCCTGCTTGAGCTGCCGTTTGAGGATCTTGCCCGACGCTGTACGCGGCAGCGGCCGGGTGGAGAAAGTCAGGTAGCGGGGGATCTCGAAGCGCGCTAGGCGTGGCGCGAGAAATTCCCGGATCTCCCCGTCGTCGACAAGACGGGTCACGTAAAGCGTCGCGCCCACCTCCTCACCCAGACGCTCGTCCGGCACCGCGTATACGCAGGCCTCGAGCACGTCCGGGTGCTCCTGCAGCGCCGCCTCCACGGCGCCGCAGCCGATGTTCTCACCGCCCCGTATCACCAGATCCTTGATGCGGTCGACGATGAACAGATAACCCTCGCCGTCCAGATACGCCACATCCCCCGTTCGTAGCCAGCCATCGACGATGGTCTCCGCGGTGGCCTCCGGGCGGTTCCAGTAACCGCGGATGAGCGAGGTTCCGCGAACCAGCAGCTCCCCACGCTTGCCGGCCGGCAACTCCCGGCCGTCGGCGTCCACCACCCGCAATTGCAGAACGGCGCTGCAGCGGCCCGAGCTTTCCGGGCGATCCAGGTATTCCTGACCAGAGATCACCGTGCCGATGGCGTTGGTCTCCGTCATACCCCAGCCGGTGCTCGGCATGGCCTTGGCAAAGGTGCGTCCGATCCCGCGCACCTGCTCGGGCGCGCGCGCCGCGCCGCCGCCGCCGACCCGATCCAGCGAGCTCAAATCCCGATCGGTTCGCGTCGCGAACTGCACCAGATCTCCGGTCATGGCCGGCGGCGCCACGAACGACGAGATGCGCTCACGCTCGATGAGCTCCGCCGCCTGCTCGACGTCCCACTTGTACATGGAAACGATGCGCCGTTGCGCACGGTAGGACGCGAGGTACACCGCATGAGAGCCGGTCGCGTGAAACAGGGGCACGGCGAGCAGAGTGGCCGGCTGGGATTCCGGCGCCGGCACCTCGACGCCCTGCATGTAAGCCGCAGCGTACCCGTCGAGCTCCCAGGACAGCAGCGCGGTGACCAGAGCGCGGTGACAGGAAACAGCGCCTTTGGGATGACCGGTGGAGCCGGAGGTGTAGAGAATGGTGGCATCGTCCTCCGGTGCAACGTCCACCAGAGGCATTTGAATTACGTCGATGCCGGCGAGCGCGTCACGCAGATCACGGGCGCCGGTCCCCGCGTCATCCGCGGCCCGCACCGCAAGCACGCCGAGCCCTGCCGGCGGGTCGGAGCACAGCGCCAGCCGCGCCAGACGTTCCTCGTCGGCGAGCAGCACCTTGGCGCCGCTGTCTTTCAGCCCGTACTCCATTTCCTCCGGCGTCCACAGGGAATTCATCGCCACGGCAATGGCACCGATCGACGTGACCGCCGCAAAGGTCGTCATCCACTCCGGATAGTTGCGCATGGAGATCGCAACCCGATCGCCCTTGCGGACCCCGTAGTCTTCCACCAACAGCGTGCCAATGCGGCACGACTCGCTCCAGGCCCCCGCAAAGGTCAGGCGCTCGTCACCGTAGACGATGAAGGGAAGGTCGCTCGCGGTGGACTCGAAGAGATCCCGGAGCAGCGGCGGCGCGTTGCGAAAGGCACGACAGGTGCGCCCATACAGCTCGACGTCCACGAGCTCGTACGCTTCGCCCGGCGCGGTCAGAGCGCGCAACGCCTCGGATCTGCTCACCATGTGTCTGCCACCTCCCGGGCTGCAAACGATACCCGCGCTCGCTATGCCCCGACAACTCGCCATTACGGGGATTCACGGATAACCAAAGCATTCGCGCCCCGAGGTGTGTCAACCAGGGCCGGCGCTCTCCTTATTCCCGGCCGAATGTGCTATCAACCCTTCCAGGCGCGGTTCCTTTGACAACCGCCCAGGAACAGGGAGCGTGAATGATTACTGCCGGGGGGCAAAGCCGCGTGCTGCAGCTGGTGGCGGCGTGCTGGCTGATCACCGCAGCCGCTGGCGCCAGCGCCGGGCAGGTGCTCGCAGCGGTGGCGAGCAATTTCGCGCTGCCCGCCCAGGCGCTCGCAGCCGAGTTCGAGCGCGCCACCTCCCATACGGTCTCCATCTCGGCCGGGGCGACCGGAAAGCTCTATGCCCAGATCGTCCAGGGGGCGCCGTTCGACGTGCTGCTGGCCGCGGATGCGTGGCGGCCCGAGCGTCTGGAGGTCGAGGGCCACGCGGTGGCCGGTTCGCGATTCACTTACGCCATTGGCCTGCTTTCTCTGTGGAGCCCGCGAACGGATGCCTTCGGCGACGACCCGGTTGCCTATCTGCGCGCGGGAGGTTTCCGGCGGCTTGCTCTTGCGAACCCCGATCTGGCCCCGTACGGGTCAGCCGCGCGCGAAGTGCTGGAGCACCTCGGCCTGCAGGGCGAGTTTGCGGATCGGATCGTCGTCGCCGAGAACCTCGGCCAGGCCCATGCCATGGTCGATACCGGAAACGCCGACGCCGGCTTCCTCGCCCGGGCCCAGGTGATCGGCCGCGCCGGCAGCCATTGGAGCGTGCCCGAAGCCATGCACACGCCTATCGCGCAGCAGGCTCTGCTCCTCAAGCGCGCGGCGGAAAACCGGGCAGCGGCGGGCTTCCTTTCGTTTCTGCGCACCGAGGCTGCCCGCCGCGCGATCGCCCGGTCCGGGTACGGGCTGCCTTAGATGCCGGACCTCGCGCCACTGTGGCTGACTCTGCATCTGGCAACAGCCACGACGCTCATCCTGCTGGTCATCGGCACGCCCATCGCCTGGTGGCTGGCGAGGACAACCTCGCCGCTTCGGGCCCCAGTGGAAGCCGTCACCGCGCTGCCCCTGGTGCTGCCACCGACCGTGCTGGGTTTCTACCTGCTCGTCATGCTGAGCCCGGGGTCGACGCTGGGCGGTTTCTGGGTGCAGGTCACTGGAGAGGCACTGACGTTTTCGTTCGCCGGGCTGGTGGTGGCTTCGGTAATCTACTCGCTGCCCTTCATGGTCCAGCCGCTGACCAACGCCTTCTCCGCCATAGGCCCCGGGCCCATGGAGGCCGCCGCCAGCCTGGGCGCAGGCCCAACGGATGCGTTCCGCAGCGTCGCCGCGCCTCTAGCGACGCGGGGATTCATCACGGCGGCCGCACTGTCGTTCGCGCACACCATAGGCGAGTTCGGCGTGGTCCTGATGGTGGGCGGCAACATTCCCGGCGAGACCAAGGTGATCTCGATCGCCATCTACGAACACGTGGAGACGCTTCGCTATGCCGACGCTCATCAGCTTTCCGCCGGGCTGGTGGCCTTCAGCTTCGTCGTTCTGCTGATCGTCTACGGGCTGAACCGGAGGTCGCCGCTAAATGTCGGCTGACGAGCTAAGCGTCAATTTCACCGCATCGCTGCCCGGTTTCGAGCTGCGCCTGAGCCGGACGCTGCCGCTGGAAGGGGTTACCGCCGTGTTCGGGCCGAGCGGCAGCGGCAAGAGCACGCTGCTTCGAGTGCTGGCGGGCTTCATCAGACCCATGACCGGACGGGTGTCCTGCGGTGAGGAAGTCTGGTTCAGCGAGGCCGACAACGTTGACCTCCCTCCCCACCGACGACCGGTGGGCCTGATGTTTCAGGACGCGCGGCTGTTTCCCCACTTGAACGTCGCCGGCAATCTGGACTTCGCAGTGCGGCGCCAGCGCCGGCCCGGCAGGGGCATTCAGCAATCCGAGGTGGTGACCGCACTGGACTTGACCCCCCTGCTCGCCCGCCGGATCGACTCGCTCTCCGGCGGCGAGCGCCAGCGGGTGGCGCTGGGGCGCACCCTGCTCACCTCGCCGCGGCTCCTGCTGCTCGACGAGCCGCTGGCCGCGCTCGATCGCGAACGCAAGGCCGACATCCTGCCGTACCTGGATCAGGTCCAGAGGGACTTCGGCATCCCGACGCTCTACGTGAGCCACGACGTCGACGAGGTGGCCCAGCTGTGCGACCGGGTGCTCGTTATGGCCGACGGCAGCGAGCGGGCGTTCGGCGGGACCGCCGACATCGTTGAGCGGCTCGACCTGGAGCCGCTGATGGGGCGTTTCGAGGCAGGCGTCCTGATAGAGGGCACGGTCACCGGCCACGATCCTCGCCTGCACGTCACCCAGGTGAACGTGAGCGGCAACGTGCTGATGCTGCCACTGCTGAGTCACGTGGAAGAAGGTCACGAGGTGCGCGTTCGCATCCGGGCGCGGGACGTGGCCCTGGCCACCACCCGGCCCGAGGGGTTGAGCATCCGCAACGTGCTTCCGGGCCGCATATCCAGGCTGATCGTCGAAGAGGAGGTCGGCACCGCGGAGGCTTTCGTGGAGCTCAGGGACGCCCATATCCGTTCGCGGCTCACCCTGGCAGCCGTCGAGGATCTCGGCCTTCGCGAGGGCATGCCCGTCTACGCACTGATCAAAAGCATCAGCTTCGAGGGCAGCGCGCCCCGGGGCTGAGCTTCAGCTTTCCAGCTCTTCGAGTTCCAAGCCTTCGGCTCTGGCGACGTTCTCCATGGCCTCCTCGAAGAGCGCGCGGGCGTTCGCAGCAATGAGCCGGAGCCGGGCATGCAGCTCCCGGTCGCCCGGGTCGGCCTGCTCGCACAGCATGCTGTACTCCTCGAAGGCGCTGATGTCGGTAAGGAGCTGGGCGATGTGATGCGGACACTCGCAGCGAACGGAGGGCGCCATGCCCGCCAGACGGGCAATGCTGTCGGCCGAGAATCGAGGCGTCGGAATGGTCGGGTCGGCAAGGGCCGCGACGACCCCGGGCGCATCGCTCTGGGCGAGCGCCCGCAGGACCTCCTGGCCATTCGCGGGCGCTTTGAGGCATATGATGCCGCCGTCCAGCAACATCCGCAGAGTTGCCCGAGCCGCAAACCCATACACGACGATCACGCGCTGGTAGGTCTCCTGCCTGAACTCGAGCAGCCTCGCGCAGGATTCGCCGCTCAACGTCGACATCTCCACGACCAGGGCCTGCGCCTCAACATCCGTGTCCTGCTCGCCGCCTGCCAGCCACTCGGCGGCGGGGCGCGTCACCAGACGGAACGGTACCGGTCCCAGCTGCTCGCGGGACAGCACCGCAGAGATCACCGGGCCCACAACGGTAACGAGATTGAACTCAGGCCCGCTCTGCCGAGCCGGCGTCGCGACCGCCAGGGCCTCGAGCTCCTCGTCCGACAACGTGCTCAGCCGGCCGATCTGATGCCCGAGCGCTACCAGGTCGCGCAGCAGGATCAGGCGGTCGACCTGCGAGGGGGTGTACGCGCGGCGGCCCGAGGGCGTGCGCAGCGGCTCAATGACGCCGTACCGGCTTTCCCACTTCCGCAGGGTGTGCGTGGAAATGCCGGTCGCTTTGGTCACCGCCCCGATGGACATTGCTGCTGTTTCCGAACCCGGCATAGATTCCTCCCCTCGATCGATTGCGTTGCTCCGGCTCAGGCGGCGCGGGTGGTAGTCTCGATGAACTCGTCTGCCAGCGCAAAGATCTCCGGGCGCTTGCGCACGACGCGCGGCAGGTTCGCGACCATGGGCGCCAGGCGATGGTTGGCCTTGAGGGTCTCCTCGTGATGCGCCACGAACCGCCACAGCAGCCCGTCCATAACATCGCACCACTCGCCGCGCTTGAAGTCGCCCATCTTCATGACGTAGTTCGACCCGCAGATGTAGGGCTTCGTGGTGAAGATCCCTCCCTCGCTGGTCAGCCCCATGCCGAACACATTGGGGACCATAACCCAGTCGTAGGCGTCGACGAACATCTCCATGAACCACCGGTACACATCCTGGGGCTCTATGCCGGAGAGGTTCATCAGGTTGGCTGCCACCATCAGCCGCTCGATGTGGTGCGCCCAGCCGAGGCGGAGCGCTTTCTCGATGACATGATCGAGGGGGGTTATGCCGGTGGTGCCTTGATACCAGGCGTCGGTCAGACGTCGATCGGCATTCCAGATGTTGCGGCTCTGCATCGGCTGGTAGTAGTGATGGAAAACCCCGCGCACGAACTCCCGCCAGCCGATCATCTGCCGCACGAAACCTTCCACGCTGTTGATGGGCACATTGTGCTGCCCAGCGTAGTCCAGCGCGCTGTTGAGCACCTGCTCGGGCGTGAGCAGGCCGACGTTCAGAAGCGGTGCCAGCCCGCTGTGGTAGACAAAGGGCGACCGCCTGGTCAACGCATCCTCATAAGCCCCGAAATTCCAGAAACGGGACTCGAGAAACTCGTCGAGCCAGGTCTGGGCATCGTCATGAGTGATCGGCAACCAGAACCCGTCCAGATCGCCGGGGTTGTCGCCGAAGCGTTCGGCCACGAGCTCGGATACCGCCCGAACCACCGGCGTGCGCTTGAGGAGCGACGGGTCCTGAGGGTTCAGGTCGCGCGGCAGCTTCTCCCGATTGAACTGATCGAAGTTCCAGCGGCCACCCACGGGAAGGCCGTCGCCGGTCACTAGAATTCCGTGCTGCACCCGCTGCTCTTTATAGAAAGGCAGCAGCTTGGGCGTTTTGTGCTTCTCCAGGTGGGTGCGGAAGTCGTCCAGGGTATTGAGGAACATAGGGGTTCGAAGGACCTGCAGCTTCAAGCCGAGCTGCTGCGCGAGGCGCGCGATGGCAACAGTCAGATCCGGGCTTTCCAGCTCGAAGTGGCACAGCGTGTCCGCGCCGTTGGCCGTGACGGCCTCCCGGGCCGCCGACCGCCAGGTCGCGCCGCTGTCCAGGTCGAAGTAACGCACCCGCCACCCTTGGGCGCGTAGCGTCTGCGCGTAGCTGCGCATGGCGGCGAGAACGAAGGTGAGCTTTTGCTTGTGGAAGGCGTAGCGCCGACAGAACTGCTCGTCTTCCACCATGACGATTTCCGCATCCGCATGCTCGCGCAGGTACCGGGGATGAAAGAGCTGATTGCCGAAGCTGAGAAAAATCTTACTCACGGACTTGCCTCCATTGCCGATGGGTCACCAGGGCAGCTCGCGCCCGTCCCAGTTGAAAAACCTGCCCGAGTCCTCGGGCGCAAGCCCCTGCAAGACAGACAGAATGTACTGAGCGCTCTCATGCGGAGATCGCGGATCGCGACCCCGCACGAAGGGCTTTGAGAGTTCGGTCAGGGTCGTTCCGGGGTGCACGGCCACCACGCAGGGGCCGTCACGCAGCCGGCCGAACTCGATGGCCGCGTTACGCACACCCATGTTGAGGGCGGCCTTGCTCATCCGGTAGCTGTACCAGCCGCCAAGGGAGTTGTCGCTGATGCTGCCAACCATGGCCGAAAGCACGGCAGCGACGGGAGCCTGATCGTGACGCAACAACGCCCGGAACGCGCTGATCGCAGCCAGCGGCGCGAACGCGTTGACGCGCATCGCGAGCGTCAGGCTTTCGAGCTCCAGAGCGGCGAGCGCCTTCTCGGGACGCAGTCCCCCTTCGTCACCGCCATGCAGGACGCCGCTGCAGCAAATGAGCAGGTGAACCCTGTCGGCGCGCTCCGCCACCCGAGCGGCGGCGGCTTCGAGGTCGGACGGATCGGTGGTGTCGGTCTCAAGCCAGCTCAGCCCTTCTCCCGACGGCGCGCTGCGCGACAACGCGAAGACGGTTGAATATTCTGGACGCGCCGCCAGGCTCTGGCTGATCGCTCGGCCCAGACCTCCCGAGGCTCCAGCTACAACAGCCACTTTTCCATGGTTTGAGCGAGACATAACTGCCTTTTACACGATTAAATCTATACAAACAATAGATTAGTCTTGAAAAACGGCAGTTTTTCGAATTTTTGTCTAATTTAAGTCGAAATTCTTGGTTTCGGCCGCCACCTACAAGAACCATGGGATCACGTTCGACCTCGGCCAAGCGTCGCATGCCGCTTCCGACCGCCGCCATTGCGCTGAGGACGGGCACCGGCTCGCTTGAACCGGACACCCCTGTCTCCCCTCAAATTCGTTTCAAGCGGCCGACTTCGCGGTCGCTGTCAGCGATGCGGACAGCTCCGCAACCTCCGGTGGAACGTCGTATTTGTGGGGCGTGTACCACGGCATGTAGGTCTTCACGAACATCGGCACGACCGCAGCCACTGCAACCGTCCGAGTCAGTCTCGAGACCCGATAGGTCTCGCCGAAGCGCGCCACATCGGCGGGTGACATGATCTTCATGCAATCCAGGATGAACCGCCAGATGTGCGTCTGCGCGACCCAGCACATGCGGGCACGAAACAGCTGCCCGCCGTAAAGGTGCTCGTAGATGTCATAGGCGACGTTCCTGTGCTCGATCTCCTCGAGCAGGTGCCACCGGAACAGCTCGCCGAATCGCCGGTCGGTTTTGGGATGGTCGGGGACGCGCGCGGCAAAGGCCTTGAGCGCGGTCTGGGTGGTGTAAGCCTCGAAGCCTTCCACGAAGCCCACGCACCACCTGTCGTCCTTGGTCGCCAGAAACCGCTCGAAGTCGGCTTTGAGCTCTGCAAAGCGCTCGGCCAGTCCCGGGTAGCCGAACTGCAGAATGGCTTCGTTGAACCGCTCGTGCTG
>JABAHR010005757.1_pt3 | contig 19414 bp, 17 predicted proteins | sample 7062101 | NCBI WGS metagenome assembly JABAHR01 (sample SAMN14534553, study PRJNA622989) | marine sediment metagenome | biome: marine biome [ENVO:00000428]; feature: marine pelagic biome [ENVO:01000023]; material: deep marine sediment [ENVO:00002113] | place: India: Gulf of Kutch | collected... | reverse complement strand
CTTACTCAATGCAAGGCAGGTGTTCAAGCGTAAGGGGCGATTGCCTTCCAGGTCAGTGTCTGACATTTGTCCCATTTAATTTTCCAGTTAAAAACCTGTTAAATTAGAGGAAATTCCTCCTATTTATGATACGATCATACGAAAGTTGACCAATATTGGAGATCAGGATTTGAACCGGAAAATACCTTTGCAAGGAGCGTTGGGCGGAATATTGATCAGTATCCCACTGATGGGCATCATGTTTTTAGGCCAGCAGGCGTTCGGCGCTTCCTTCCCCCCGTTTGATCTCTTCACCTGGGTCTCCAAAGTCCTCCCGGGTGCGGTCATCACCTTCGGGATTGACCGGATGATCGACGGGCTGCGTTTATTAGGATTAAATGTGGCCAGCGCGGCCAAAACAGGCGAGCGTTTAATGGCGCTGGCCCTGTTTGCAGCCCAGGGAGCCCTTTGGGGAGCAGTCTATTTTATGCTGGTTGGAGGAACAAAGATCAAAAACCACCCTGCAGCCGGGCTGGTCTTCGGGCTCGTCTCCGGCGCGCCGGTGATTCTCATCAGCGCCACCCAGAGTGACTCAACCCTGGCCTTATCAGCTCATCTCGGCTGGATGGTGGTGCTTTCGCTGGCCTGGGGATCTGCCATCCAGAGTGTGTACCGCCAGTTGGTTGACACCCCAACAAAATCGGCGGCCAAACCAAGGCACGCAAACCAGCCCAGGGTACAAAAAATCAGCCGGCGGGCGTTCCTGATCACCCTGGGCGGAACCTCTGCTGTCATCACGGTTATCGGTGCGGGATTAGGCCGCTTGCTGGGAGAAGAACCAGGTGCAGAGCAAGCAGCAACCGCTACCGCAACACCAGGCGACGATCTTCCCACGCCGCAGCCCACAGAGGAAAACCGGGTGGAACCCGTTCCGGGCACCCGCCCTGAGATGACCCCACTGGAAGACCATTTCAGCGTGTTTATCGGCCTCCGACCGCCTGAAATCGATGAAGCCTCCTGGCGGCTGCCGATCACAGGCATGGTCGAGCAGCCCTTATCGCTCTCGCTCGCTGACCTGCGCACCAATTACCAGGCCAGGCACCAGTATGTTACCCTGCGCTGCATCTCCGGCCGCATCGGCACCTCGCTGATCGGCACCACCTTGTGGACGGGCGTCAGCCTGCAGGAAGTGCTGGCGGATGCCAACATCCAGGAAGGCGGTCGCTACCTGGTTATCACCAGCGGGGACGGTTTTTATGAAACCATCAATCTTGATCTGGTCAACAGCGACCCCAGGATCATGCTGACCTACGACTGGGACGGCAAACCGCTCCCCCAGGAACACGGCTACCCGCTGCGGATCTGGATCCCGGACCTGTACGGCATGAAGCAGCCTAAATGGATCACCGGGATGGAAGTCGTCAGCCATTTCCAGGACGGGTACTGGGTCGAACGCGGCTGGGACATCTTCGGACGGGTCAACACCACCTCGGTGATCGACACGGTGGCGGTTGAGGCGATGATCGAAAAGGATGGGCAAAGATTGATCCCAATTGGCGGGATGGCATATTCCGGGGCGCGCGGCATTTCCAGGGTAGACGTGCGCGTGGATGACGGTGAATGGCAGGAAGCCCTGCTGCGCAAACCTCTTTCGGATACTACCTGGGTGCTCTGGCGTTTCGAGTGGCCGTACCAGGAAGGGGAGCACACCTTTTCAGTGCGCTGCTTCGAGGCAGACGGGACACCCCAAATCCTGGAAAAATCGCGCATTCGTCCCAATGGCATGACCGGCATGCACACCGTTGAGGAAGATATTTAACCCCCACCAATGGTAAAATGTCTTGAAAGAAATTAACGTGTTCCCTTTCCCCCACCCCCTTAAAGGTAAACCCAGCGTGTCGGCAAACAGAATCCTGATCCCCATTCTCCTCATTTTCCAGATTATTTCAACCGGATGCAGCCTGGCCGCGGTATTGGGTACCGACAATCCGCAGCCTGCTGCACTGGCGCCCAGCCTGACGCCAGCTGTTACCCCATCCGCCAGCCCGCTTCCAACTCAACCGCCGGACACTCCCACCCCGACCGCTTCCCCAACCAGCACGATCACCCTCACCCCGACAAGCACCGAAATCGTCTTCGAAGTCGGCAAAGAACTGACCATCGAGTACCTGCGGGAGATGGAGATCACCGGCAGCGAGATCACCTTCGAGCAAAAACTCGCCGACCGCTCCAACTATTACCAGTACCTGGTGAGCTATTTCTCGGAGGGCAACAAGATATACGGCCTGCTGACGATCCCGTTCGGCGATCCCCCGGAGGGCGGGTTCAAGGCGATCATTTTCAATCACGGCTATATCCCTCCGGCAGTTTACCGCACCACCGAACGCTACCGGGCTTACGTCAACTACCTGGCGCGCAGCGGGTTTGTGGTCTTTAAAATTGATTACCGGGGGCATGGCGAATCGGAAGGGGAACCGACCGGGTCTTATTTCTCGCCCGGCTACACCATCGACTCGATCAGCGCCCTCAAAAGCCTGCAGACGCTGGACATCATCGACCCCGGGGGAATCGGGATGTGGGGGCACAGCATGGCCGGCAACGTTACCTTGCGGGCGATGCTGATCGAACCGGAGATCAAGGCCGGCGTTATCTGGGCGGGTGCCGTGTACAGCTATGACGATTTTGCCACCTATGGGATAGACGACAACACCTACCGACCACCAGCCACCCCGGAAAGCGAGGACGGCACCGACCGCCGCAGGAGATCGCAGGTTATCTTCGAGACCTACGGCCGGCCGGACACCCAGAACGCCTTCTGGAAAGCCGTCTCCCTGACGGAAAACATCGGCTACCTCAGCAGCCCGCTGCAGATCCACCACTCGGAGGACGACACCGTGGTTGATATCGGCTACTCGTTCAACCTGGCTGTCGTGCTGCAGCAAAACAGTAAACCGTATGAGTTTTTCACGTACGAAGGCGGCGGGCACAACCTGATCTCGCCCTATTTCGACCAGGCCATGCAGCGCACGGTGCAGTTTTTCCGGGATAACCTGTAAATTCCACGAATTATTTCAAATACTCTGGCATCTCCTCGGTGACGTGATTGGAGACATCCAGGACAATATAGTATTCCTCGGCATAAACGTCTTCTTCATAGAAGTGCGGGCCGTGCATCCGGATGATGATTTCGTTGATCTCGCTGACATCTGACTGCTCGATTCCGAACCACACGCCCCCGCCAACCACCTGCTCCCCTGGGAGATAGGCGCCGTCAAAATTTTCATCCGCGCTGGTATAAGAGGTGTAGGCGGACAGATCAATGGTCTCTTGATTAACGATCACCGTCCCGCGCCGGGGGTGTAAATGGAAGCCCTCCCCGGAATAATTGCTAATATTGAACACCAGCCAGGCCAGCACCGGTTTATCTGCAAACATTTCGGGGTCAAGCATCACATCTGCAGGAATCTGCTGTTCCAGCAGCTGCCTGTCCCCCACCATGATCCAGGCGACCTCCACCACCACGCTGCCCCGGTCCTGCGCGGCGACATCTCCCAGCGCAAATGAACTGAACGCCGGGGTCGGTGTTGGCTGGATCGCGGTTGCCGTCGGGCTGGGAGTCGGGCTCGGCAAGGGGGTCTCGGTGGGTGTAAAGGTTGGTGTGGCTGGCTCCTGTGCTGGTGGACTCTCTGTCGCTTCCTGGACGACTATTTCCTGGGCCATGGTTTCCGTCTGCACAGCCGCGGGTGGAACAGCATCATTAAGTTCCACCTGGGCACAGCCAACCAGAAACAAGGCCATGATCACAAATACGATTTTTAATTTCATCAAATAACTCCTTTATTTTTCATTTTTCAATTTCCCACCCTAACTATATCAATTAGATCTAGCCAGATGATTATCGAAAGATTAAGATTTCCTTACACGGCTCACAACAGAGTGGATATAATAAGAAGAGAGACAACCGGAAAGGAAGTCGAATGATACGAAAGTTAAGCCTCATTCTCTGGTTGCCGTTCATCATTCTCACCTCGTGCCAGCCAGCCGCTCCCCAAACGGACCCCAGTGCCGCCATCCAACCATCCCCCAGCTCCCAGACCATGCTTCCCACCAATACCCCGGCCGCGGCGGCACCGGAAATGGAACCAACCCTCCAGGCCGACCGGGAGGCCTACAAAGACAAACGGCTGGCGATGGTCGCGGAGTCGATTGCACCCAGAGGGATCGATGACCCGGATGTGATTCGCGCCATGCAGACCGTGCCGCGCCATCTCTTTGTCCCCGACAATCTGGTCCGCCAGGCCTACCAAGACCATCCGCTGCCCATCGGGTACGGCCAGACCATCTCCCAGCCGTACATCGTCGCGCTGATGACACAGCTGTTGGAACTGGAAGCAGGCGACAAAGTCCTCGAAATCGGCACAGGGTCGGGCTACCAAGCGGCTATCCTGGCGGAAATCGGGACGCTGGAGGTCTTCAGTATCGAAATCGTGCCCGAACTCGCCGAGCAGGCGGAGCGCAACCTCAGCGCGGCGGGCTATGCAGGCGTTCAGCTCAAGCAGGACGACGGATATTTCGGCTGGGAAGAACACGCGCCTTTCGATGCGATTATCGTCACCGCCGCGCCTGACCACCTCCCGGCACCGCTCGTCGAGCAGCTTAAAGACGGCGGAACCCTGGTGATCCCGATCGGCCCACCCGGCTGGTACCAGACGCTGTGGAAATTCACCAAAACCAACGGGGAGCTTGCTGCTGAAAATATGGGGATGGTCGGGTTTGTGCCCTTTACCGGGGAAGGAATCTCATCGCAAGAGCCGTAAGCGCGGGACAACCGCCCATGCCCCCAGGTAGCACAAGGTCCCAATCACCATCACCGCTTTGAACCCGAAGGAGAGCGCCAGCAGCATCGCCAAGATCGAAGCCAGCACCGAGGCGGCCCCGTTGATTCCCCACACCCAGGGGATCAAATCCGGCGCCTGCTCCTCAAGCACGCTGATCCCGCGCGGGAAAGGCATCCCCATCAGGACACCCAACGGGGCCAAAACCAGCATGGTGATCATCACCCGCAGCAAAAAGGAGAGTCCCAGGGCTGCCCGCACGATCGACGGCAGCCACCACAGGATCAGAACAATTACGATCACCAACACGATCACCGCTTTGCGGTGGCTGAACCGTTTTGAAAACTGGCTGCCGATGCCGGAGAAGAGCAATATGGAAAACAGTACAATCGTCAGCGCGTAGGCCGGCTGCCCCAGGAACAAAATCAGGGTCTGGAAAATGGGGATTTCGACCAGCAGGTAAGCGAAACCGATGAGAGAAAAATAAGCAATTGAGGATACCATGCCGCCGCGCGGCAAGTGCGGGAATCCGCCACTTTTTGAGAATCTGCCGCCAATCACCAAGGGAAGAAAAATCAACAACACCGAGAATACCAGCGTGATCGCCAATAAGACCAGCACCACCAGGTACCCCGCTCCGCCAAAAGGCTGCCAGGTCTTGCCCAGCCCGGCAATGATCTGCCCGGTCTGCGACCATTTGAAATAATGTCCAAAGAATGGGTGGTCGTCGGTGGGCGGGGAGACATCGTAAGGATAGCTGTCGAGCCACTCCTGGCGAGACTCGGCAGATAAAAAGCTGCTGAAAGCCTGGTAATAGACTGGCGCTTTGAGCACGGCATGCTGGTTGGCTTCTTGCGCCTGAAGGCCGGGCAGAGAGACCAGGTCAAAAACCCGCTGGTCGGCAAACTGCCTTACGGCGGAGCGTTCTTCCCCGGTAAATGGGGACTTTTTGATGAACAAAACCCCCGTGTTGAAGCTGCGCACTGCCGCAATCTGCCGGGCGGGATCGCCTCCCTGGCTTTCCAGCGCGCTCACCGCCAGGATGAACGTTCGCAACCACTCGCTGGGGGGTGTTTGCAGCCAGCGCGAAACGACCAGCACCCCATCCGGTGAGAGCCTATGGAGGGCATCCTGGAAAGATTCGAGCGTATAGCGGTAGTTTTCACCCAGGCTGTAGGCCCCGGAACCGACCGGATAATAGGTCTGCACCAGGGAGAGGACGATCAGGTCGTAGGATTCCCGGCTGCGCCGCAGGTAGCTGCGCCCGCTTTCAAGGTGGACTTCGATCCCCGGGTGCTGGTAGATATGGGGGATATTGGAGACCACCAGGCTGTTTTCTTCCACCACGGTGATCTGGCCGGCCCCCTCATTGAGCGCCACCAGAACCTCCAACCCACCCCGCGGTTCGAGGATCAGGGTGTTGGCCCCCGGCTTCAAGCGGTATGCCAATGCACCGGGCAGGTAACTCGTAAAATCTAAATTTGCCCCTTCGAGGATGACCGGGTTGAAATGGTCACCATCTATGAACAACCCATTTTCCGGCGGCGGCGGCTGTAAATACTGGAAGCTTAGTCCCGGCAAAGAGCGCAGACTGCTGCTGCGGACGACATCTACACGGGAATACGAGTTCCATTCCTGCAGGATGATTTCCGAGTCGGGATACTGCAGTGCATAGGAGAGACTTTTATAGGGAGAGAGCTCCAACTGCGGCAGGCGCAGGGGAAAAGAGTCATACACCCTCCCCCTCAGCTCAACAGCCCCTAAAAGAACAGCGAACAACGATAGCCCGAGAATGATTTTTTGGCCGGTTGGGGTCCCCTTAGCGGGGAGCGGAAATAGCGCGGCGAGTGCGGCCAGCAAGCCGCTCAATACCACTGTGCCCTCTCCGCCGAATAGGGTCGGAGCGAGCAGCGCCAGCAGGCATCCGCCTGCCGCGCCGACCAGGTTGACGGCGTACACTTTCTCCGCCTGGTGCGGGAAAGCATTTAACAACAGCCCGACCGCCATCCCGGTAAAGAAAAAAGGAAGCATGAGGGCGAAAAAATTGAGCGCCAGCACCCATACCTGGCTGGACTCCCATGAAATGGTGAAAGAATCGAACGGAATCCAGTTGATCACCAAATACGCCGTCAGAATGCCGGCCAGCGTGCCCAAAGACAGCAGGCGCAGCAGGTCGTCCGTTTTTTCTTTTCTGGGCTGGAAGAGCATCAGGATCGTCCCGCTGGCGCCGGTTCCTAACAAGGCGAGGCTGACGATCATAAAGGCAAAATGATAAAACTGGCTGACCGAGAACAACCGCGTGAGGTTGATTTCAAATAACAGCGTGGTGACCGACAGCAGCAGCAGAGACAAGCGGTTGGAAAGCGAAAAAGACAAGAGTGCTTTGTCGTTGGGGCTCATCGTCTCAATCCCGACCCGGTGTCCTGCTGCTCCGAATCAATCACCTTGCTGCCGGACATCAAACCGTCCGGCCGATCAACTATTGTGCAACTCATCCAAATCTCAGCCTGCTTTTTAAAAGTCTTGATCTGCTTATTATTGTACAATAATTGGGAAGGATGATCAGCAGCCGATCAATTGACCATGTGCTGGTCAATTTGGTTAAACGCTGGAAAGTGGAACGATGACCGTCATTACCATCTCGAGACAGTTGGGCAGCCTGGGTACTACGCTTGGACGCCAGATTGCCTCCCGGCTGGACTACCGCCTGGTGAAGCGGGAGCTTTTCAACCAGGCGGCCCGCCTTGTCAGCTCCCCGGATATGGCTTTAGCCACCATCGATGAACTCGGTTTGCTGGGCATCGAGCCGGATGAAACCCAGCAGCATACCTACCTGAAAGCTGTTGAAACCGTGATGAAAAAACTGGTGCAGGAGGGAAATGTGGTCATCGTCGGCCGCGCCGGTCAGGTTATCTTAAAAAATATGCCTAATATTTTGCATGTACGCGTCATCGCCCCGCAGGAGGTCCGCATCCAGCGCATCGTCAAAGCGCATCAAATCACCGCTAAGGCGGCCGGGTCTCAAATTGAGGACAGCGACCGCTACCGGGCTGACTACCTGCAGCGTCACTATCACATTGATTGGGATGACCCATCACACTATCACCTGGTGATCAATACCGGCAAAATGGATTTGGAGACCGCTGCCGAAATGGTGTTCGCCGCCGTCCACAAGATGTCTGATGCGCCTTCTTCCCAGGAGGTTCCCCATGACTGAAAAAGAGCAAACCATCAAATTTGTCCACCCCGCCGAGGAAACCTTTGCCCAGATCCTTGATTTTTACGGCATCCCGTGGGAATACGAACCGCGCACCTTCCCCTTAGAATGGGGGGACAACGGGAACGTCACCGAGGCATTTGCGCCGGATTTCTACCTCCCGGAGCAAGACCTGTACGTCGAGCTTACCACCCTGCGTCCGCAGCTCTCCACCATCAAGAACCGCAAGCTCAAACGCATGCAGGAGCTTTATCCTGAGATTAATATCAAGCTCTTCAAACGCCGGGAAATCCGCAACCTGATGATCAAATACGGGTTGATGGACGAGGCTTCGGAGATTGCCGGGACCAAAGCGCAAAACAACAATTCGAAGGACTCCAAAAATTAATGACTGAGTATGACGTCCATCCCGACTGCATGAAAGACATTGAGCGCGTCCTGTTTTCTCCAGAACAAATCCAAACCCGCATCGCTGAATTAGGTGCACAGATCTCGCAGGAGTATGAAGGCAAATCGCTGCTGCTGATCGGGGTGCTGCGCGGGGTGATCTTCTTCATCTCGGACCTGATGCGCGCCATCCGGATTCCGATCGAGGTCGATTTTATGTCTGTCAGCAGCTACTCGGCTGATTCGCGGGATTTGGGATTTGTCCGCCTGGTCAAAGACCTGGAGCTCTCGATTACAGACCGCCATGTCCTGTTTGTCGAGGACATCATCGACACCGGCCTGACCCTCAACTACCTGCTGCGCACCCTCAAAACGCGCAACCCCGCCAGCTTGGAAGTGTGTGTGCTGTTCAATAAAGACAAGCGCCGCCTGATCGATCTCCCCCTGCGCTACAAAGGATTCGACATTCCCGACTATTACGTAGTGGGATATGGATTGGATTACCGCGAAAAATACCGCAACATGCCTTTTGTCGGCCTGCTGAAGGCGGACGTGATCCACAACGAAATGGAATAATCCGCAAGCACTCCCCCACATACTAAATNNCGATATCCCCGATTATTACGTTGTCGGTTACGGGCTGGACTACCAGGAAAAATACCGCAACATGCCTTTTGTCGGGCTGCTTAAGGCTGAGGTTTTGCACAACGGTTAGTTCAACGCGTTATTCATATTTCCCCCCGAGTTTCGCCGGAAATTTAAATAAAAAGTGACAGGGGTTCTAAGTAACCTAACCTGCTCCCTCTTCAAATCCGCTCAAAAAATCTTGAAAAGCCTTTTTGATTGGTTTCCCTACTCGCGCCGTCTTCTGCAAGACTTTGCTCGTAAGAAACTTTCCCTTCTTCCGGCCGTCTTTCGGTATCCCAACCACATTTCTGTTCTGTGGTTACTCGGGCTTACCTACTTCTTGCCTTCCGATCGGGTCACTTCAAAGAGGTACGATCGAGTTTCTCGGAACGCCCTGTCATATATATTATACAAAGATTCAGAGAAAGAGTCCAGTTAATGAAATTTTTCACAATAGATTAGTCTCTTTCGCGCATTCACGCGACTTCTCCCCCACCCCGGATCGGACTAGCAGACATTTGCTACACTTTGACACTTATCATTCCCTTCGATATCATTCATTAAACCACGATCCATTTTTCATATCAAACCAATACGATACAATTTGTAAGATACTGATTATCCGTCGACTCTATAGTAGTGGAAATAAATCATCAAAATCAGAGGTAACAAATGCAATTAACAGGGCTCCATCATGTGACAGCCGTCAGTGCGAAAATCACCGGGAATGTAGATTTTTACACCCAGGTGCTCGGATTGAGGCTGGTGAAAAAATCCGTCAACCAGGATGACGTGTCCGCTTACCATCTTTTTTATGCCGACAAAGCCGGATCGCCGGGCACGGATATGACCTTTTTTGATTGGCCGCATATCGGCCCCAATGTACCCGGCACCGACAGCATCGCCGGAACCGCCTTCCGTGTGGGCAGCCGTGAGTCGCTTGAGTTTTGGACCGCGCGCTTCGACCAGCTCGGTGTGCAGCACGGCGAGGTGCAGGAGTTTGCCGGCCGCCAGCTGCTGCCGTTCGAAGACCCGGAAGGCCAGCAATTGTACCTGGTCAACGATCAGGACGCGCCATTTGAAGGCGAGATCTGGCAGCGGCCTGACATCCCCGATGAACATACCCTGCGCGGGTTTTACAGCATCATCCTGTCGCTCCCATCCAGCGACCAGCTGCGGGTGGTTTTCACCAAAATCCTGAACTTCGTCGAAGTGGGGCAGGCAGACTGGATCGATGAGCAGTCGAACACCGTCATCTTCACCACCGACTCAGACGGCGGGCCGGGAACTGAAGTCTGGCTGCTGGAACAACCAAACGAAAGCCGCGCCCGTCTGGGCGCCGGAGGCACGCACCATGTCGCCTTCCGCGTCAAAGATTACGAAACGCAAAAAGAATGGCACTCCCATCTCTCCCAATCCGGCATTTATGTCAGCGGGCTGATCGACCGCTTCTGGTTCCGGTCGATCTACTTCCGGGTATCCAACGGCATCCTCTTCGAGATCGCCACCGACGGCCCCGGTTTTGCCATCGACGAGGACGAGGATCACCTCGGCGAAACGCTGGTCCTGCCTCCCTTCTTGGAAAACCGCCGGGAAGAGATCGAAGCCGGACTGACGCCGATCGAGGCATAGCTCTATGGATGACAACATTCACCAAGGACAGACCGTCATCCGGTACGGCGCCGATCTTCAGAATGCTCAACGGTTGGTGATCATGCTGCACGGCCGCGGCGCCACAGCAGAGGGGATGCTCCCTTTAGCGGATGCGCTCAACACCGGAGGGATCCACTTCCTGCTGCCGCAAGCCGCCCTCAACCGCTGGTACCCGAACTCCGCCTTTGGACCCATCGAGGCCAACGAACCTGATCTTACCTCGGCCCTTGACCTGGTCGATCAACTGGTGCAGGATGCACAGGAAAATGGTTTCTCGGACGAACAAATTGTCTTCGGCGGATTTTCGCAGGGCGCCTGCCTGGCTTCAGAATACGTCGCCCGCAAAGCAAAAAAATACGGCGGGCTGTTTGTCTTCAGCGGCGCCCTGATCGGCCCCAAGGGAACCCCCCGAAATTACCCCGGGAGCTTTGACAAGATGCCAGTCTTTATCGGCGGAAGCGACGTCGATCCCTGGGTGTCGCACGATTTGATCCGTGATACCGCCAGCTTGTTCGAGGAGATGGGCGCGGAGGTCGATTTCCAGACCTACCCAGGCATGGGGCACACGGTCAATGAAGACGAGATTGAGCGGGTGCAAAAAATGCTCGCCGGATAAATTGTTTTGGGCATCGATATTTTCCTTACGTGACCGCGGTCACGTAAGGAGTCCCCCACCCTATCCCTGGTCCATGTTTTTTTAATTTTTTCCAAAAATTACAGAATTACGAATCACCCTTTTCTTTATTTCTCCCTAACAACCAATCGATAATTTGTATCATGCCAGATCCAACGGTTGATTCCTGACCTTCCAAACGCGCCAGTTCCTGGCGGAACAACTCCTGCCGTCTTTCCATCGGAATCTGCTCCAGCCATGCTTTCTGTTCAGCCTGATCGCTGGCCCTCACCCTGACAGAATACCGCTTAGGGCGCGGTTTATGAAACTTCTCCCGGTACAAACTCCGGATGGCAGCGCGCAGGTCATCCCCCGGATTAGGGGGATTTTCACCCACCAGCTTCTTGACATAATTCCAGCTCCAGCTTGGGGGATCGAGCTCCTTAGCAGTCTGCTTGCAGGCTGAATTTAACGATTCGCCTGTATCAGTGTACAGCGAGACGATTTTCTGCAGCATGAGTCTTTCGTCCATTCATATCTCCCGGCCAATTTTCACCAGTTTTTCACCAGATGAACTAGAACATGATTTCGATCCGACAAATTCATTTTACCGCATGTGCGAGTTTATCTCTACCTGCGCCCTACCTGATGGCATAACATTTTCAAAACCTGTTCGTGTCCCCGGGCTTCAAAAAGACCATAAAACATGCATCCCTCCCAAAGATCAAAAACAACGTTTTGTAATCGTTTCTCTTTATAAATATCACAATTAAACTCAACAATGTCATAATTTGATGTATAATACGCCTACCCCATCTCTACCCGCCCAACCCTGTGGTTGGGTCTCCAGCTCACAACAAAGGACACCTTGTCTCAGGCAACTGTCTCAAGACAAGCACTGAATTTCCCTCTCCCACCAGCTTATAGGAGTTGTGACATGTTCGAGTTTACAGATAGTGTTTTTATCCAGCGCCCTCCACAGGAAGTTTTTGACGTCATCACGGATCCAGCAACCAGTGTGAAATGGCAAAGCTCATTAGACTCTGCCGCATGGATATCGGAAGCGCCATATGGTGTCGGTTCATCCTGGACAACCAAGATCAAGTTCCTCGGACGGGATATCGAAGCGGTATTAGAAGTGACCGAATGGGAGTCCCCCAGGCTGGTCAGTTTCAAATCCGCCAGCGGTCCGGTTCCGATGAAAGCCACAAACAAACTTGAGCCCCAGGACGACGGGACGTTATTAACCATCACCGGCCAGGTTGAACTCGGCGGTTTTTTCAAGGTCGCTGAGGGCATGGCTGGCAAGCAAACATTGAAACAAATTCAGAACGACAACCAAAAATTAAAGCAGATGATGGAATCCCGCCAGCTGTAAATACAGCCTTTTTGGGCTGCGAAAATCAGTCTGGCAACAGAATTTATAAAATCCGGCTTATCCGCCAAACCCAGAGGGGTGTGCATTTACACACCCCTTGAAGACTCCCCCTGGTACTAAAACGCGGGCAACGCATTTAAACATTTCACAGGGACTATTCCACAACGTGACCGCGGTCACGTAACAAAAATAAAGCCGCCTGGAAAATCCAGACGGCCAAGCGCCCAAAGGGGCGTGCATCTACACACCCCTTTATTTTTCTGTGCCGGAGGTGCGCAACACGGCCTCCATCTCCTCGTCCAGCCATTTGAGCACGTGCGGGTAATCGCTCATCTTGATCTCTTTATAAGAGGTGACGCTGAACCGTTTGTACAGCGTGCCGTAAATCGCGCCGTATGGGCTGGCAATCCCCATGTGTTCGATCTTTAGCTCTGCCAGCTGCTTGATCTTATGCTGGATTTCTGCGCCCTGTTCCGGCGAAATGCGGTTGGTCGGGCCCACCCACTGCTGCATCTGCCGTACATCGGTCTGCAGCTTAGAAAAAGCGACCCGGATTTTGTCCATGGTGTCTTCCATTTCTTTGCGGAACTCATCCAGGTCTTCCTTTACTTTTTTTGGGTCTGCCCCTTCCATCTCTGCATGTTCCATAATCAAACGCTCGATCACCTGGCGGCTGACCATGATCTGCTCCCGGTCGGCGATGCCCCAGTACTCCGCCAGCACAATATGGTTTTCCCGGATAAAGCGCTCGAGGATTTTAAAATTGGCCTCATCCCTGACCTGGAACAAGTTCACGTTGGTCAGGAAGATGGGGATCGAATCCGCCCGCAGGCAAAAAGTTTTCTGCACGCCGCCTTCGGTGGGGAAGTTGACCCATTCCGAAAACTCGTCGTAATACCAGCTGTTGCGCTCGATTTTTTGCCGCTGTGCGCGGCGGTCCAACCCAAACGCATCGCAGAGGGAGTTCAATGTCACATAACCAAATCCATCACCAAGCACACCGACAATAAATTTTCGATCCAGGAATTCAATCTCATCTATTCTTTGTGGATCGACTGCTGTGGCTGATGCCATATCTTTCTCCTGTTGTTGAGTTATAAATAATCATTTACTGCCTTGCCCGCAGCCGCAGTTGGGCCGCCAGGCTGTCCAGCGCATCGGCCAGGTCAAACAGGTCGCGGTCGTCTTTAATCTTGACCGCGATTTCTGTGGCGATCTCGCTGGTGTTCGTATCCAGCCCCTCTTGCAGCAGGAAATTAAAAAACGACCGCAGTTTGCCCGCTGCCCGGTTCGCGGCGGAACGCGGTGCCCGCGCCTGCCGGCTGGGCTTGCGCGCCTGCTGGCGGATCTCGCGGATTTCCTCGGAAGTGAAACCTTCCTCAATGATCTGGATGACCATCTCGACCTGCTGGCTTTCCGGCATGCGCAGTACCTCGCGCAAGGCACGCTCGGGGACCTCGTATTTGTCCGCCAGGATCAACGCCTCTTCCGGCATGCGCAGCAGGTTCAGCAGCCGTTTGAGGATTTCCCTCTGCAGCGGGATGACCTCCATCACCGAGTCCCATATCTGGCCGTCAATGCGCTGGATTTCCGCCGCCTGGCGGTAATAAGCATAATCCGACGCATCCGGGTCCGGTTCGATATTGAGGGCGGCCAGGATGAGGGAAGCAATCTCCCTGCCGCGGGAGACCGCGGTCGGTTCTTCGGCATGAATGTTTTCGATCACCTGACGGGCGCGGCTGGGCTCCTGGATGATGCGCACTTCCAGGCGCGGTTCAGGCCCATCATACCCGCCCATCAGCTTGACGGCATGATTGAGCGCCAGGGACCAGTAGCGCCGTTCCCCGGTTTCCAGGTACACCCGCAGGTCCTCTCCGCGCCCGACCATCGTCCCGGTGGCGGGTTTAATCTGCCCCTGGGCTTCGATGGTGTACCCCATCTGCTGGAGCTTCTCAATGCGGTGTTCTTCGGCCTGATCGCCCTTGGCTCGTTTGATCCATTCAAATGCCGTTTCGTAGACACTCAAATCCCCGGAAAAGAAGCGGTCCCGCAAATCCGGCGGGATGATCAGGCGCGGCTGGAAGCGGTCGGGCCAAATCTGGCTGAGCGGAAAGGAGGAAATCTTTCCCCCGGAGACTCTTTCCGCACCCCGGGCAATCGGCTGCTGGGAAAAATATCCCTCAGCCTGGGAGCCGGTTTGGGCTTCCTGCTCTTTACGTATTTCACTGACACTTTTTCTTCTCGCCATCAGACACTCCTATCCTTGCGTGACCGCGGTCACGTAAGGGATTTATCCAATGCGTGCTCGCACTTGAACAGCGGTTTCCAAAAACTCTCGGGTGGCAGGATCGGATGAAGCAATCTCACTGCGATCGCGCGGCGGGGAATAGCTGAAGATATCCAGCCCGGCTTCTTGGGCATAGGCGATGTTAGCGCGGTGCGTGATGGGGGGGAAAATCATCCCTGGATATTCTTTTTGCAGATGCTCGTACCACTCCACCTGTCCGGCCTGGGCAAACCTGCACAAACTGGGCTGCAACCCCAAAAACTGCAGGTCGGGGTTCATATGCCGCTTAATGGCGTTGATCGTGGAGAGGACATCATCCAGCCCCTGCACGCTGTAGACATGCATCGCCAGGGGAATTATGACATAATCGGCAGCCACCAGGCCGTTGACGGTCATCACTTTTAAGGAAGGCGGGGTATCGATGAGCACATAATCATAGGACTCATCCTGAACCTGCTCCAACAATTCCAGCAAGCGGTACCCGCCGTCCGGTTCAGCTTCCAGGGCAATGCTGGCCGCATTCATGGTTGATTTCAAAGCCGGAACGAAGTCCAGGTTCCCTTTGCCGTTGTGGGGCAGGGGAGAGGGCTTGACCAGCGATAATAAAGGAAGGTCGGTCTGCATCAGCAGCAGCGACCCCAGCGTGGGATCTCCGCGTTGGGCGGAAGGCAGCCCGCCGTTCACGGTCTGAGAGGCCTGGGTCTGGGGGTCCAGATCAAGCATCAGCACGCGTCCCGGCGATGGTGAATTTTCCTGTGCCAGCAGCAAAGCCAAGGCCGCAGACAAATTGACCGTTAGCGTGGTTTTGCCGACACCGCCTTTTTGATTCGCAATTGTGATGATCTTCATTTCGGGCACCTCGTTTAGCAAGACAAACCCAACAAATCTTAACATACTTCAAATAAGTATGCAATTCTAAAAGGGGTTTAATCCAATAATTTTTTCTGGAGACCCCTTCCAGAATAATATTTTTCTTGAAGAAGCTTTCATCAGCTTAATTATAGCGTGAAACACGGTTCCACGCTATAATTAATTCTGTGAATTCGTTTCAAATCCAAATTCGATCTGGGAGTTGCGTTCAGCAAGAGGATGGAGTACAATATGATAACGAGATTTACCAGGAGAAAGGTATTATGGCCAACTCACTGCATACCAGAATGAAATACAGCGACCTGGCACGCCTGGGATTGATGGAACTTCCTTTCCGCATCTCAGCTGATCCGCGCTTCTTATATCTCACCCCGACGATCGCGGCGCTGATCGACCGCCTGCTGGACCTGATGGCCTACGAAGAAGGCCTGGGGGTGGTGGAAGGCGAGATCGGGATCGGCAAGACTTCCGTGGCGCGCAGGTTGTACGATATCGCCGCCGGGGATGACAACAACCTTTACCCTGTGTACATCCATACCGCATTATACAACTCAGCGCCCGCCGCCGCCCGCGATATCGCCGACCATTTTGGTCTTAATACCCACCGCGTCTACACCACCCAGCTGCGCATTTTAGAAGAGGGCATCCTCGAGATCCGGGAAAAAGGGATGAACCCGGTGCTGATCATTGACGACGCCCAGTTCATGGAAGCGCCCAGCCTGGAGACCATCCAGAATATGATCAATTTCGACGTCAGTTCTAAGGCGGTCCAGATCGTGCTCTTCGGCCAACCCGAGATTCACCGCAATTTTTCCAAACCGAGCGCAGAATCGGTCCTCAAGCGGGTGGTCACCTGGCAGAAGCTGAGTGCCTTCTCGTTTGAAGATACCAGCTCGATGCTCAACTGGCGCGTGCAGCAGGCCGGGCGCAAGGAACCCCTGTTTACCGGCAACGCCCTCAGCCTGATCTTTGAGACCTCCCAGGGAAATCCCCGCGATACGATCAACATCGCTAACGAGGCCCTGCGCCAGCTGATCAAGAACGGCGGGCAGACCATCAACGGGGAAGTGACCGAATCGGCGATTGCCAACTTCTCCACCAGACCGCTACCAGGAATATAAAAGGATCAACCGATGACCGCAGCAAAAAAATCCCAACCGTATCCGTGGGCTGCCCTTTACGACTTAGAGTCGAAGCGCAGGACAAGGGGCGCGGGCCAGCGCGGCAGACCGGCTTCCACCGTTGCCAAGAAGAACAAAACCTTTTCCATCCCGCTCGACGAACTGGGGTTGTTCACAGATTCGGAATACAAGCTGCAGAAGGTGCTCCACCCGCACCATGTCTCCAAAAGCCAGGTGATTGGCCTGGCCATCCGGCTGCTCAACAACCAACTGCAAGACAAGCTGGGAGAGGGCATCACGCTGGATTCCTGGGAGCAACTGGCGGATATGGTATTTGAAGAGGAGAACTAACTACATAATATTTTATTAATTTATTATTTTATTATAATATTAATATATTATAATATTATAAATCGACAATTTCGTATAGATGTTGACATTTGCCTAGAATCGACCATCTTTTTCGAAATTTAGGATAACATCAAGGAGACCATCACCGAGAAAAAGTCCATCTGGAAAGGACCGTTTATCGAACAAATAAAAGATAAAAAATGTGATGGAAAACATGTAAAACCGAATTAAAAGCAAAAACTCCCCGGATGGTTTGGCGGCCAAGGGGAGCGTGTGCTAAAAACTGATTATGTATTTAATATAATCGAGAGCTTAACCTTTGTCAAGCGAATCAAGGGTTAGATTGGTGCACGCTTCCATGTTCCGGGGGAAAAGAACAGAGTAATGCGTATCTTAACAACAACCATTCAACAAATGATGAGGCGGGGCAGGGGATGATCCCTGAACGCGCCTGGGGTGCTGTCCTCGACCAGCTCGAACAAGAGATGGACAGGACCGCCTTCGATACCTGGGCCCGGGATACCCGGGTGGTGGCTTTCGCCGACGATACCTTGACCATCGGTGTCCGGGATGCCTTCGCGCGCGATTGGTTAGAAAACCGGGTGGCTTCTTTCGCCAGCCGGGTGCTCTCCGGCCTGACCGGCCAACCGGTTGAACTGCGCTTTGTCGTCGCGCCAGAAGAAAGCGGGAATGGGCGTGACCGCGGTCACGGAAGCGATCAACCCCAGCCGATCCCGAGAATAGCGTTAGTGGAAAGCCTGCGGCATGCCTTTGTCCGTCCAGGGCAGGCACACATCGCCCCGGCCTATGTACTGCGCTGGGTGCCTTATCTCCCCTCGACGGCTTTCTGGATCTGGATGGGCTACCGCCAGGCCTATTTTGATCACTTCCACACCGCCGCCTGCAGCAGCAAACCTTTCAATGTCAGCAGCAGGAAAATTGCCGAGATCGTGGGCATCGACCGCAAGACGATAGAAAGCCACCGGGAAAAAGAATGGTTCAACTGGTTCCTGACCTATGAATCCACAGAGCGCTATATCTTCAAAAATGGGAATGTCACCCGGGATTCCTTCCCCTATACTTTTGTCTCGGTCACCCCGCCCACGCCCGGCGACCATGACCGACTGATTGATTGGCTTGCAGACCATCAAATCAAACGAAACCCGGCAGAGGTGCTGGAAGAACTGCTGAACACCCCGGTCGCCGAGATCCTGGGAGACCCGCAGCCCAAGCCAACCACCGTGCAAAAACGGCGGGAACCGCGGGAGCTGACCTTCAGCAAGGCCATCCTGGAAGAGTGCGATCTTTCCAGGCTGCCGGAGGACGAGATGCGCAGGGTGATCCGCCTGGCCAATGATGCGGAGACCTACCTAGTGGACAGCTTTGGCCTGCTGTACATCCCTTTGTACTTCATGCGCAATTGGGTGCGCACGCTGAAAGCCACGCCGTCCCTGGCGGTGACCATCATCCGGCACACAACCGGCTACTACAATCCGAAGACCCAGGAAATCCGCAACTCGGCCGTTCTGAAAGGCGGGATGGGACGTTTAGCCAAGCGCCTTGGGCTGTCCACCGATTCCGTGCGACGCTTTTTGGTCACCTGCCAGACCCGCCCGCCAAAAGATGAAAGCGAAGTCTCAGAGGTTGTGCTTTCGGAAAAGAAACGCAAGGAAGCCACCCGGGATTTGTTCACCGAGTTTGTGGAGGTCGAGAAGGTTTTTGACTCCGGCGATATAAAGCTGAAACTGAGCATGATCGACCCTTTGCATCCCGATGATGAGCTGGAATATGAAACCGCCATCCACCTGATCTCAAAATTCCTATCCGTGGTTGGCGAAAATTGCTCCGCCGACCAGATCTCAACATTTGTCCGCTCATTATCAGAACTGGGCATATTCAAGGATATGAAAGATTCACCCAATGGAGATACGAAACTTTCCCCCATCGAGGAAATGAAAGATTCCTCCATAGAAGATTTGAAAATTTACCCCAATGGAGAAGTGAAACTTTCCCCCATCAGAGAAACGAAAGTTTCCCCCAATACAGATGCGAAAGATTTACCCAAGGGCGATCTGAAAGATTCCGCCAACGCCCCC
>JABAHR010000006.1_pt7 | contig 19426 bp, 24 predicted proteins | sample 7062101 | NCBI WGS metagenome assembly JABAHR01 (sample SAMN14534553, study PRJNA622989) | marine sediment metagenome | biome: marine biome [ENVO:00000428]; feature: marine pelagic biome [ENVO:01000023]; material: deep marine sediment [ENVO:00002113] | place: India: Gulf of Kutch | collected... | reverse complement strand
CCCGGCCGGGAGCGCTTTGAAAGCCTGTTCCGAGATACGGCCAATCCCACGATCACCGCGGCCGGCAAAAAATTCAATGTGATTCCCGCCGAGGCCTTTGTGGAAATCGACGCCCGCATCCTGCCGGGGCGATCGTCTGAAGACCTGGTGGATGAATTGGAGAGACTGCTTGGGGATCAGGTGGCGGTCGAGGTGATCGCCTCTGGCCCCAGAACCAAGCCAACCGTGGATTACGCCCTTTTCGACAACCTGGCGGGTATTTTGAGGGAACTGGACCCGGGCGGGACGCCCATCCCGTATCTGTTCAACGAAAGCCCTGACGGGCGTCTGCTCGAGGATCACGGCATGCAGAACTACGGTTTCCTGCCGATGAACCTGCCCGCTGAAATGGACCTGCCTTCGATGATCCACGCGGAAAACGAGCGCGTCCCGCTTGAATCGATCCGCTTTGGGGCTGAGGCAATCTTTCAATTAATCGAGCGGTATTAGACTTTTAAGGCGGGGAGGAACTCCCTAAGAGAGCAGGACAAAGAAGGTGACGATCGTCAGCTGTGCCAGGGGATAGTAGCTGGCCCGATCGAAGAGCCGGGCGGCCAGCCGCCCCTCCTGAAGTTTATACAGGCGGTATCCCGGCCTCAAGAGCAGGAAAAACCCGCTCAGGGCGCTGGCAGCCAGATACGGCAGGCCCAAAGTGAGCGGCGATACCGTAGGCAGGAACAAACTGGTGATAACTGTCAGCCCGAGGGTGACAAGCACCACCATCCCGGCTTTTTGCGGCCCGAACCGGATGGGGATGGTTTTTGCCCCCACGCGCAAATCTTCTTCGGTATCGTTCCAGTCTGCCGGAATATTTTGTCCCCCGATTTCCCAAAAGAGCACCCAAACAAACAGCAGCAGCAGGCCGCCGAACGCCGGGCTGGGATCGACGACGAAAACCGCCGCAATCGGCCCGCTGGATTTGACCAGGCCGCTGACCAGCGTTCTCCAGTAGGTCACCTTGAGCAGCAGGCAGTAGACCACCTCCAGGATGGCGGCGGCGCTGAGGATGACCATAATTGCCGGATTGAGCAGGTAAGCGCCGACCATTCCGAGGATGAACCAGACAACAAACCAGGCAATGCCGCTGCGGAAGCTGAGCGCATCCTGTGCCAGGGGGTAGCGCAGTTCTGAGGCTTCGACAGAGTACCCTTCTTTTATGCTGCCCGTGGCAAATTTTTCCCTGTCCACCGATATCCCCACGAGATCGTTGAGGGCGTAGATCGCCGTATAGCCGGCGAAGGCGGTAAAGATGGAAAGCAGGACCACCGTCCAGTCTGGAAAATCACCCAGCCACAATAACGCCGTAAAACCAGGTGTGGCTAAATCCAAAATACCGTGAGTGGTTCTGGAGAGTGCTAAAAATCGTTTCATGGGGTACCCTCTGAAAATATGAATTGCCGGCGGCGAAGGGTGAATCAGGTCTTAATGAAGTGCGCCATGTAGTTCACATCTTCTTTGCCGTGCGCGACTTTGAATTTTCTCGTAAGGGGATTGTACATCAGGCTCGCCAGTCTCGCAAATTTTAAGCCGTGGTTCTCCGACCACTGCTTCAATTCTTGCGGGCGGATCAGCTTGCTGTAGGTGTGCGTGCCCTTGGGCAGCAGGCGGAGGATATATTCCCCCCCGACAATGGCAAACAAAAATGCTTTCGGGGTGCGGTTGATGGTGGAGAAAAAAGCCTGCCCGCCTGGTTTGAGGGCCTGTGCGCAGGCAGCGATAATCGCTTCGGGGTCGGGGACATGCTCCAGCATTTCCATGCAGGTGACGGCATCGTAACTGCCGGCCTCGGCCTGGGCGACTTCTTCGATCCCGGTATGGCGGTAATCGATGGACAACCCTTCCGCTTGGGCGTGCAGTTTGGCGGCTTCAATCGAGTCTCTGGACAAATCGATCCCGGTCACCTGCGCCCCGGATTTGGCCAGGGCTTCCGACAGGATTCCGCCGCCGCACCCGACATCCAAGATTTTTGGCGCGGGGGCAGCCACTTTTTCCATCACGAACTTGGTTCTTAAGGGGTTGATGACATGCAGGGTGCCCATTTCACCGTCCAGGTCCCACCAGATTTGGGCAACATCGTCAAATTTTTGGATTTCTTTCTCGTCGAAATTATTAAACTCGGTCATGTTGGATTTCTCTACTATTGATAATCGATTGATACGTGGATAGGATCTCGCGCTGGGTGATGTCGTTGACAAACACACACTTTCCCAGCCCGTTTGGCAGCGGGACTCTCTGGAACCCGTTGCGGTGATAGGTGCGTTCTTCGAGCGATTCCCACAGGGTGGCAGGATCGAGGAGGGAGATTTTGGGGTCAATGCCGAGGTCCTCGATCAGGTTGAAGATCCTCTCGGCATCCGATTCCGACAATAAGCAGCGCTGCTTGGCGATCATGGTGGAGAAAATGATATCCAGCAGCACCGCCTCCCCGTGGAGCAAATGGGCTTCGTGGTTGATTTCCAGCCCATAGCTGAATGTGTGGCCGAAATCCACCTTGCGCGCCAGGTCTTCCTCGAACAAATTGGATTCCAATTCTTCCAGCATCCCGGTGATGGCGCGGTCGAGGATCTCACCCGCTTTCTCATCCTGGAACTGGGCGTGGACGCTGTTCGGTCCGTGCTTTTCCAGCAGCCTGAAAAGGCCAGCATCCTTGATGACGGCCAGCTTGATGATCTCGGAAACCCCGTTGAGGATGTGTCGTCTCGGCAGGGTTTTGAGGAATGATTTATCCAGCAGGACCCGGATGGGGGGTTCGAAAGACCCGATGCGGTTTTTATAGCCGTTGAAGTTGATCCCGTTTTTGATGCCCACCGATGCGTCGATATATCCCATCAGGGTGGTGGGAATTTTGAGATGCGGTACGCTGCGGCGGTAGGTGCTGGCGACAAATGCGGCCAGGTCGGTCAGTACCCCGCCGCCGATCATGATAATCGGTTCATCCCGGCGGTGGATAGGGAAAGCGTCCAGCTCACGCACAATGTGCTGGTAGCTTTCCATGTTTTTGTGTTCTTCCCCGCTGGGGAAGGTGATCATTCTGGCGTTTACACCGTGGTGGGCAAAATAGTCTCGTATTTCGGTTGAATTATGTTTCTCTACGTTGCTGTCGACCACCACAAAACGGCGGGAGTGGCGCACCCAGCCCGGATATAAAAGGTCGGTGTTCTGGGGGTCGAACAGGTTGGGCGAGTTGATGATCTCGTATTGGATGGTGCGCTGTACGTTGACGCGCCAGGAGCCTGAATCTTCCGTCATGTCACCGTCCGCCAGTTGGATTTTGCGTCCAGCACTCTTTTCGCCAGTTTTTGGGCGGCTTCCAGGCTGTGATTCTTGTAATTTCCGCACTGCTCGATGTTGGCGTAAGGCACCTCGCTGGCCTTAAGCACATCGTTCAAGATATTTTCATAGACGCTGCAAATCGTCTCCGCATCGCCTTGGTTGAATAACACCAGGTAAAAGCCCGTCTGGCATCCCATCAGCCCGATCGAGATAAAATTCTCCGGCATATATTTCTGGAAGCCTTGCAGCAGGAAATGCTCAAAGGAGTGCATTTCGGTTGAGGATAAAAAGGTTTTGTTCGGCTCGTTGATGCGCAAATCTACGGCGTAGACCACATCACCCGTGGGGCCGGTGGTAAAAGAACGCAACTTGACATGCGGTGCTTTGAGCAGCCGGTGATCGAGTTCACCAACTGTCTCTGGAACCCAGCCGAGTTGTTCTACATTTACCATAAATTGCTCCTTTCTCGCAATCTTTGTCTGTTCGTCAGGTGGTCGCGGTGCCCGTTGGTCTCATGGTCACGAATAATGATATCGCATTTGACAAGCTACCCGACAAATTGGGATAAATGATCGAAGCTGTCCTTGAGAGCTTTTTCCCACGACTGGACATGGTGGTAAAGCTCCACCGAGCAGTACCCTGAAAATCCGTTTTCGCTCAGCGCGTTATAACTGGCGGCGAAATCGAGCGTCCCTTCCCCGGGGATTTCGTGGAAGTGAACGATGCCGGTGAGCGTGTTTGCCACCATTTTGTCCATCAGGAGTTTGCCCTGGTCATCTTTGGTTGAGCGCAGATACGCAATGATCGGTTTTGCCCGCTCCAGCACATCGAAGCTCAATGCGGGAACCGAGATCAGGTAGGTGAAAATTTCGTTGTCGAAGGGGGTAGCGCCGGCATACAGCTGGTTGTAATCCACGTACACGGCTTCTTGTTGGATGCCGGCCTGCTCCAAAACCCCCCCGATTTGTTTTTGCTGGCGGGCGGACACCGGGTCATCGTAAAACACCATCGGGTGATCGCGGTCCACCAGCAGGTAGTCGGCGGATTGAGGGAAGTAGATCAGGTAATTGGCGAAATCCAGGTCCAGGGAGAGGTCGTCCGCCATTTTGACGATCTTTAAGTTGTAGCCTTCCTGGGCATCTGAGACGTGCAGGAATCGGGTGTAAGGGGCGGCCTCCCCTAATGCCGTGATGTAGTCCTGCTCCGAGCAGTACATGTGGCACATATCGAGGTGCAGGCGGAAGCGGGGAGACCCCACCTCATCCACCAGGCTGATGCCCTGTTCGACGGTCTCGATGAACATGCCCGGCTCGGGTTCAATCAGCAGGGTGATGTCCTCATCGTCGTGGATTTCCTCCAGGCAGCGCTGGATGCTGTCCACCAGCAGCTCGCGCGGGTCAGCTGTGGGGTTGAGGAGGTGCTCGTCACGGATAAAGCCGCTGCCAAAGGTGACCAGCGGGACATCCAGCTTGCGCGCCACCTCGATGCCCCGTGTGACCAGGTCGATGCGGCGCTTCCTGCCGGCCAGATCGGGACTCATCAGGGAGGGTTCGTGCGGCCGGGAAGGGGTGAAAAAATGGGAGGCGGTGGCCACCGCGGCGGCCTTGACCTGCACATTGTTGAGCTTCTTACGTACGTTTTCGATGTCTTCGTCGCTGATATTGAAGGGGTTGAACTGGTCCCGGTGAAATGCGAGTTCTATTCCCGGGTAACCGGCCTTATCTACAACCTCGATGGCTTCCAAAAAATTGAGATCGGTTAAGCCAAAGGTGCTGTAACTGAGTTTGATCATGCTGAGTGCTCCCAAAACATACAAATATACTTCGATCGAATGATGTCGGATTTAATCAATTGATCTCATAGCTGTTCAATTTCAGACGCTGCTGCACAGCATATCCCTATGAGGGGTATTATATACCACTTGACGACGGTATAACGCCTAATCCTACGCCTAAAAGCAAGATTATTGATCGCGCTACCGCTGGTGAGATGGGCGCTCTATGAATCCAGGAGTTCATCTGTTGTATAATGAAATCAATTATTGCCACCACCACGTTCAGCCTTCTGAGACCAGCACAGCCCTCCATCAATATCTTACACACTATCGCGGGAAATCCCAAAGAGTGAAGTTTGTTTGCTGTTCGCCAACGACTGAAGTGAAGGAGAAATTTGTATGGCTACTTATGTGATGTTTGGAAAATATTCTCAAGACTCGATCAAGCATATCAGCGCAAAACGCACGGAAAAAGCAAAAGAAAGGGTGCAGAAATTCGGCGGGGAAATCGTGACCGGGTATGCGCTGCTTGGGAAATACGATTTAATTCTCATCCTGGAACTGCCCGACTCAAGTCAGGCAATGAAGGCCTCGGTGGCACTATCAAAGATGCTGGGGATTTCATTTGTCACCGCGCCGGCCGTCTCCATGGGAGATTTTGACGAAATTGTGGAAGGCCTGTAAACCATTCTACGCCGTTGAACAGGTTCTCAACGGCAGCAGGGGTTCTGTTGATGTATCCTCTTTGGGATTTCCCTTGTCAGGAGACTTATGTTTACCCGTAAATTAGGCAAAAGTGAGATTGAAGTCAGCGCACTCGGGATGGGATGCTGGGCAATCGGCGGCGTCTGGTGGTATGTCGGCGAAGATGGGCAGGAGACCCCGAGCCCGTCGGGCTGGGGCGAGGTGGACGACCGCGAATCGGTGCGCGCCCTGCACACTGCCCTCGACCTGGGGGTGACATTTTTCGATACCGCCGATGTCTACGGCTGCGGTCACAGCGAGCGGATGGTCGGGCAAGCCTTTGCCGGCCGGCGGGACCAGGTGGTGATCGCCACCAAATTCGGCAAGCAGTTTGATGAACAAAAGAAGCATTATTTCGGGCACAAAACCAGCCCTGAACTGATCCGGACTGCCTGCGAGGACTCCCTGCGCCGCCTGGGGACGGACTATATCGACCTCTACCAGTTCCATTGGGGCGATTACGACGGTGATCCGGAGAGCGTCCAGGAGACCCTGGAAGAACTGGTGGGGGAGGGCAAAATCCGCTGGTACGGGTGGAGCACGGACGACCCGCAAAATGCGCGCGCCTGGATCGGGGGCGAGCACTATACCGCCGTCCAGCACGCGCTGCATTTNNGCTGGCGAGCATCAACCGCGGGCCGCTGGCGATGGGCTTGCTGGCGGGTAAGTTTGATGAGCAGACCACTTTCCCCAAAGAAGACATCCGTCAGGAGTGGGATTTGAGCAGCGGGCGCATGAATGAACTGTTGAAAGCGGTTGCTGATTTGCGCGAAGTGCTCACCAGCGGGGGGCGCACGCTGGTTCAGGGAGCGCTGGCCTGGCTGTGGGGGGCGAGTGAGGCCACCATCCCGATTCCAGGGTTCAAGTCGGCGGCGCAGGTCAAGGAGAACGCCGGGGCGATGGAATTCGGGCCGCTGAGTGCAGCTCAAATGCAGGAGGTCGACCGGATCCTGGGGCGATAACAAAATATAATATTTTTTTATACAACCCCTACCTGACGACTCTTGCAGGTTGTCTTCTGAGACTTTTTCCTCCCCCTTTGAAAAAGGGGGGGACACCGGCGCAGCCGGCAGGAGGGTTTCAAGACCACCAGGGTTTTATTTAATTGAACGATCAAGACCCCATCAACTCTAAGATTGGAGGATGAATCATGAAGAAGTATGGTGCAGCGACCTACGGCCAGCAGATTGCAGAGATTTACGATGATCTGTACTCGGGGATTGACTCCGAGACCATCGAGATGCTCGCCGACTTTGCCAAAGGCGGACCGGCGCTTGAACTCGGGATTGGCACCGGGCGGGTTGCCCTGCCTTTAAAAGAAAAGGGGGTCGATGTATACGGGATCGACGCTTCTGAGGAAATGGTGGCCAAGCTGAGGGACAAACCCGGCGGAAACGAGATTGAGGTGCAGATCGGGTCGTTTCGCGAGTTTCAGATCGAGCAGCGCTTCAACCTGATCTTTGTGGTCTTCAACACCTTCTTCGGCCTGCAAACCCAGGAGGAGCAGGTGCAGTGCCTGAAAAGTGTGCGCGAGCATTTAACTCCCGGGGGCGTGTTCCTGATCGATGTCTTTGTCCCGGACCTGGGGCGGTTTACCGATTTTCAGACTGTGCGGACGATTGACCTGATGGAGAACGGTGCCCAGCTTGAGGTCTCTCAGGTTGACCCCGTGTCACAGCAGGTAACCGCCCAGCATATCTTCCTCTCCGAGCAGGGGGTGCGGTTTTATCCCGTCAGACTGCGCTATGCGTGGCCGTCCGAACTGGACCTGATGGCCCAGATTGCAGGACTCTCCCTGCGGGAGCGCTGGGGTTCCTGGTCGAGGGCGGAGTTTACCAAGGAGAGCAGAAAGCACATTTCGGTTTACGAGAACGCGCCGGGGTAAATGTCAAAAGGTGTTGATCATTACAATTATCGTTTTTCCAGAATTGACAGATGAACTGGTATGAGATTTAGGAGGGGATTAAGACAAGATTTGCTGTTATGCAACCTTTTTTGACCTTTTTCGTATTAAAATTTGTAGCTTAAAGGGCAATTTGCTCTTTAAGATCAATGATCCATTTCATGCAAGAGGTGAAAATATGTACGGAACGCTGATCACCCAAGACCTATCCAAAACCTATGAGACCAAACAACGCAAAGGGCTGTTCAAATCTGAGCTGCGCAAGGTGGAGGCACTTAAGAACATCGATCTCGAAGTCCACCAGGGTGAGATTTTCGGCTTGCTGGGACCGAACGGCGCCGGCAAAACGACCTTGATCAAAATCCTGACCACTTTGCTGCTCCCCACTTCTGGTCGGGCGGTGGTCAACGGTTTTGACACTTCCAAACAGGAAGACAAGGTGCGCGCTTCCACTGGCTGCATGCTGATGGGGGAACGCGGCCTGTACTGGAAGATGACCGGCCGCGAAAATCTGGAATACTTCGGCGCACTGTATCACTACAGCCCGAAAGACCGCAAGCGGCGCGCCGAAGAAACGCTTGCCCTGCTCAAACTTGAAGATCTTGCCGACCGCATGGTGGAGAGCTATTCCTCAGGGCAGAAGATGAAGCTGGCCTTTGCCAAATCGCTGATCAACGATGCCCCCTTATTGATCCTGGATGAGCCGACCAATACCCTGGATGTGCCTTCCGCCAGTGAGTTGCGCGCCATTGTGCGCGAGATGAACCAGGCTGGCAAGACGATCATCTACACCACCCATATCATGGCGGAGGCCGAAACGCTGTGCGACCGGGTGGCGATCATCGATTACGGGGAACTGCTGGCGTCGGGCACAGTCGAGGAACTGAAAACCTCATTGCAGAGAGAACAGGTCACGCGTTTCGAAGGCGTCATCCCGGCCGAGGCTGTCCTCAAGGTGGAGGCGCTGCCCTTTGTCAGCAAAACCACGCGCTCGTCTGTCAACGGGCATACCCTGCTCAACGTGGTCTCCAAACAGACGGAGAACGCGCTGCCTCGCCTGATTGAAGCTCTCAGCCAGGCAGGGGCAGTGGTGCAGAAAATCAGTCCGGAAGAAACCACGCTCGAGGACGTCTTTATTGCCAAGACCGGCCGCACACTGGCAGAAGATACCAGCGTCAGCCATGCAGGGGGGGATTAGCTATGCTGCGAGGACTCTCAATCACTCGGGCGGACCTTTCTGCTATGCTGGCCAGCACCAGGGCGCGCATCCTGATCATCACCCGCTATAAGGGATCTATGTTGATGGATATCTTGATCCCGATTGTGCTGGCAATGATGCCGATTTTGCTGGGACGGGCTACCAGCGGAGGAAATGCCGCCGAGGTGTTTGCCGCCAACACCGGGACGGCAAATTATGTCGCTTATATGATGATCGGCGCCAGCGTGTTCACCATCGTCAGCATGGCATTCTGGCACATTGCCAACTGGCTGCGCTGGGAGATGCAGTCCGGCACGATTGAATCGATCTACCTGACTCCCACCCACCGCATCTGGATCGCCGGAGGCACCGCCATATACAGCATGATGCGCTCAATCCTGACGGCGTTCATCGCCTATTTTATCGGCTCGTGGATTCTGGGTGTCAATCCTCTGCAGGGAGAACTGCTGCTGGCGCTGGCTTTTATCCTGGTGGGTGCCATCCCGCTCTACGGGATGATGCTGTTGTTCGGGGCGCTGGTCCTGAAGATCAAGGAAGCTAACGCGATCATCAACCTGGCACAGTGGGTGCTGAACCTGCTGATGGGTGTCTTTTACCCGATTGCCGTCCTCCCACCCCTGGCACGGTTTGCCGCCCTGCTGTTCCCGCCCACATGGATGACCAACGGCGTGCGCTCGGCGATCCTGGGGGTCGGTTATTTCTTCCAGGAGTGGTACCTGGACTTTGCCATGCTGTGGGTCTTCATGATCATCGCCCCGCTGGTGGGGATATGGGTCTTCCAGAAGGTGGAGATCAGCGTCCAGCGCAATGAAGGCGTTGGGAAGTTTTAGGAGGACTGTCATGGATGCTTCTATTCAATACACCCCAAGTTTTAAAATTAAGCTCAGCACCTTTGCCGCAATGGTGCGCAAAGAGCTGATCATCCTGGCGCGCTACCCGGTAGAGTTTTTTGCCTCATTTGCCCAGGTGCTGGTGATCGTGACCGTGTTTACACTGGCCGGGCTGACCTTCAGTTCAACCGGGGATGGCAACAGCACCATTTCAGGGATTGTCAGCTACGGCTTTATTCTCTACATGTTTCTCAATGATACCTTGTGGACTGTCGGTTTCCACGTGCGGCGCGAGCAGGTGCAGGGGACGCTCGAACAGCTCTATCTCAGCCCGGCGAGCAAGTTCGCCAGCTTGGTTGCCCGGGTGATCCATCTGCTGGTATGGACCAGTATGGCTTCCGGGTTGGCGGTGCTGGTCATGCGCATTTTGCTGGGCACGCTGCCGGTAAATAATCTTGGACTGGCGCTGTTTCTGCTGGCGATGAATCTGTTTGCCACTTTTGGGATCGGGTTTGCCTTTGCGGCGGTCACTTTGTGGCTGCGCCAGACGGCAGAAACGCTGATGAACTTTTTGCAGTTTGCCTTCATCATTTTTGGGGCAGTGTTCTTTCCATTCAGCGCCCTGCCCGAGTGGATGCAGGCGATTGCGCGCTTGATTCCCCTTTCACATGGGGTGGATATCTTCCGCTCGACACTGATGGGATATCCCCCGGGATTTCCGGAACTGGCACCCGCCGAAATCCAAATCCTGATCGTGACCATCTTCGGTCTCACGATGCCGTTTATCGGGTATGGCCTGTACCGCCGGGCCGAACGCACGGCGCGTCAGAAAGGCACCCTCAGCCAGTATTAGATCGACAACCGGAGGTCAAAAAAGGGCTGGCCGAGAATGTACGACCAACCTGTTGGGTGTTTCGGGCCAAGTGGTTGTTTCTCTCAAACTGGATACGATATAATCACCAAAAATTTGACTTCGAACAGGAACAGCGCGTGAACGACCAACATCTTGTCAGGCAGGCTTTCGACAACCAACCCTTAACGGATTTCGGGGAATACAAATTTCTCATCAACCCGCTCACGGAACAAATCCCGGCGACCACCGCCGAGCTGCTCCAGGCGGCCACCGGCTGGCTGGTGGAAGCAGGAGATTTTGCCCGGGCGGACAAGATTGCCGGTGAGGAAGATAAAGGGGCAATCCTGGTCGCATCCACCTCGCTGGCGACCGGCCTGCCGTTTGGCATGGCCCGCTGGTATCCAACCGGGTTGCAAGGCCAGGTGTCCGTGGACTTTGAGATGGAATATGCCAGCGGGAAGCTCTTCCTCAATGGGGTGGCAGAAAATGACCGGGTAATCATCGTGGATGACATGGTCAGCACCGGGGGGACAATGATCGCCCTCATCCAGGCCGTTGAGCATGCGGGGGCAGAGATTGTCGATATCGTCTGCGTGGCTGAAAAAATTGAATACAGGGGCGTGCAGCGGATTGCCGAGGAGACCGGCCACCAGGTAAAAACCCTGGTCAAAATCTCCGTGGCCGGGGAACGGTCAAAAGTCGTTTAGAACTTGCAGGGCTTGATTAATATCGGGATAAATCTCTGCGCCTTGTGCGGATAAGGCGGATTGTTTGGCTGCATCTTCCGCAATGCCAAATTTCCTCACTTCGATCCGCACCCCCATCTCGGCAAGCAAATCCGCAGTCTCCTGGACTGCCACAATCCCTCCCGGCGTATCTTCAAATACGGCGATCCTGCTGTCCCGCAGGTGATCGAGTGCGCCGCTGTAGGTCGATCCTAACCTGCTGAGGGTATCGGTCAGGCTGTCCTCTGCCGTCCATCCGCTCGCCGCCAGCACCGCGCTCAGGGCGTGCGGCCAGGCTGGTTTGGTCAGCCTCCCCACCTCCTGCCCGCTCTGTTGGGATAACCAGCTCATCTCCCCGTACCCCATCAGGGGCAGGTCATCCAGCCCGACCAGGGCGGTGCCCATCTCGGCATCCGGCGCTCCGTCAAACCCGGGCGGACCGCTGGACGGCCGGTTGGTCATGATCGCCGCACCCCTTGCGGGCTGCTCCGACCACTGCTTCACTTTCTCTGCCATGGATGCGCTCAACAGTTTCTCGTCATAACGTTTCAGGTAGCTCTCGGTCTGGAACTGCGGCTGTTTCTGGTACAGGGTGCGGTAGGTTTCGCTGCCCAGCACCAGTTCCTGGAACCAGTTCATGGTGGGGGAGTGCTGGATGGATTCGCTCTCAGTGACCACCCGGGCGGCGGAATCCAGTTGGAGTTGCGCATCGGCAGCCAACCTTTCCACGGCGGCAACCCCGCGCACCAGGGGCGGGTCCTGCATCGGCCTGGACGCGATGGCCTCAAACAGGGGGTCAAGATCAAGCGTGCCCGCCTCGGGCTGGGGCGTCCGCTGTCCAGTGGGTCGTTGCTGCTGGAGCATCATCACCGCCAGGCACAGCGCGCTGGAATGCCATTCGCTGCTGATTCCTAAGGCCTCAAATTGGGCGATCTGCCCATCGCTCAGCTCCACGTCTTCCAGGCCGGCGGACGTCCCTGCCAGCCGGACGGTTTCTTTCAACGCGTAATGATAGCCCCTGGGCTTCAGCAGCACGCCATCCATGTCAAAAATCAGGAGTTTCATCATCGTCTGCTTGATCCCGCGTGGCGTTTTTCCAGTTCTGCTTCCACTTCCTCCAGTGAGATGTCCTGCTGCACCAGCAGAACGAACAGGTGGTAGATCAGGTCTGCTGCTTCTTCGATCGTCCGGGTGCGGCCCTGCGCGCCGGCGGCAATGATCAGTTCCACGGCTTCCTCGCCCACCTTTTGGGCAGCTTTCTGGTCCCCGGCATTCAGCAGGCTGTTGGTGTACGATCCCTCCACCGGGTTAGCCTTGCGGTCGGTGATAATCTCAAATAATTTATTCAGCATGGTCTTCCTCCAGCGCGGAGAAGAAACAGGTGCGGTTCCCGGTGTGGCATGCCGGCCCGCGCGGCCTGACCCGCAGCAGCAGGGCATCGCCGTCGCAGTCCACGCGCACTTCCTGCACGTCCAAAATGTTCCCGGAGGTCTCCCCTTTCAGCCACAGCTTGCCGCGGCTGCGCGACCAGAAGTGCGCCTGTCCAGTCTCAAGGGTCAGGGCGACGGCCTCGGCATTCATCATGGCGACCATCAGCACCTCGCCGCTCTCCGCGTTTTGGGCGACGCCGGTCAGCAGTCCATTGGAGTCATACTTGAGGGCGCGCATCTTAACCTCCCTCACTCAGCAAACGCACCGGGACTTTGTGCTCTGCCAGGTGGCGCTTCAAGTCGCCGATCGAGAGGATTTTATCGTGGAATAAGGTGGCGGCCAACGCGGCCTCCGCCTGGGTCTCGCGGAAGACCTCCACGAAATCCTGTTTGCTCCCGGCGCCCCCGCTGGCGATCACCGGGACGGTGACCGCAGCCGCGATCGTGCGGGTCAATTCCAAATCGTAGCCGTCGCGGGTGCCGTCCCGGTCCATGCTGGTCAGCAGGATTTCCCCGGCGCCTGCTTCCACGCCCTCCAGCGCCCACTCCACGGCATCCCGGCCGGTCGGCGTCCGCCCCCCATGCACGAACACCTCCCACCCGCCTTCCTCCCTGCGCTTGGCGTCAATCGCCAGGACGATGCACTGGTTGCCAAAACGGCTGGCGCCTTCGGTCAGTAGGGAGGGGTCTTTCACCGCGGCCGAATTAATGCTGACCTTGTCGGCACCGGAAAGCAGCGTCTTGCGGATGTCCTCCACCTGCCGGATGCCGCCCCCGACCGTCAGCGGCAGGAAGACCTGTTCTGCAATCGAACGCACCACATCCAGGGTGGTCTTGTGGCCTTCCGGGGTTGCCGAGATATCGAGAAAGACGAGCTCGTCCGCGCCCATCTGGTCATAAATTTTGGCCTGCTCTACCGGGTCCCCGGCATCGCGCAGGTTGACGAAATTGATCCCTTTGACCACTCTGCCGTCCTTAACATCCAGGCAGGGGACAATGCGTTTAGCGAACATTGAGGGCCTCCTTGAGGGTGAAATTACCTTCGTACAGCGCTCGTCCGACGATCACACCGGACAGACCGGCTGACTTCACTTTCCGGATATCCTCCAGCGTGGCTGTGCCCCCGGAAGCGATCACTGCCAGGCCGGATTGGTCTGCAAGCTGCTTTGTGGTGGTCACATCTACCCCCGTCTGCATGCCATCTTTTTTGATGTTGGTGTAGATCAGGGTCTGCGCCCCAGAGTGTGCCAGAAACGCTGCCAGGGAGTAGATGTTTCTGCCGGATTTTTCCTGCCATCCCCTGCTCATCAGCTCCTGTCCGAGCGCGTCGAAGCCGAAGGCGATCTGCTCGCCCCCGAAGCGTTCCAGGACCTGGATGCCAAAGTCAGGGTTTTCGATCACGGCGGTGCCCAGCACAATTCTCGCTGCGCCTGAGTCCAGGGCGGCTTGAATCTGTTCGAGGGTCCGGATACCCCCGCCGAGCTGGATTTTGATCTCCTGCCCGACAGCGGCAGTAATTTTTTGGATAGCAGCCTCGTTTTTCTGTGTCTCTTCGCCAAAGGCGCCGTTGAGGTTGACGACATGCAGCCACGATGCCCCCTGATCGACATATGCCTGGGCCGCCGCTTCCGGCTGGTCGCCGTAGGTGGTCTGCTGGTCTCCCTTGCCCTGGCGCAGGCGCACCACCTTGCCGTCTCTCAAGTCAATCGCCGGGTACACAATGAATTCTTTCATCTTATAACTCCACAAAATTCTTCAGGATGGTCAATCCCACCGCCTGGCTTTTTTCAGGGTGGAACTGCACGCCCAAGATGTTATCCCGCGCAACGGATGACGCAAACCGGACACCGTAATCCGTCCGGGTGAGCACGTCCGCCGTCTCTTCCGGGATGCAGTAATAGCTGTGGTTGAAATAGACATAATCGCCATCCTGGATGCTGTTCATCAGCCCGGACGGTTTGACGACCTCCAACTGGTTCCAGCCGATCTGGGGCACTTTGATCCCCGGATGCCGGAATTGGACCACCTTTCCGGGGAGCAATCCCAGCCCTTCGTGCTGCCCCTGCTCATCGCTCTCTTCGAACAAGAGCTGCATCCCCAGGCAGATTCCCAGCAGCGGTTTGCCCAGTGCAGCGGCTTCCTGCACCACCTCCGCCAGCCCGCGCGACCGCAGTCCCCGCATGCCGTCTGCAAAGGCCCCCACGCCGGGCAGGATGACTTTCTCCGCGTTCAGGATCACCTGCGGGATCTCCGTCACCACCGCCTCGCCGCCGACATGAGCGGTGGCTTTTTGCACCGAGTGCAGGTTCCCCAGCCCATAATTGACGATGGCGATCATCACAGCACCCCTTTGGAGCTGGGAATCTGGTCCTGCCTGCGCGGGTCGATCTGCACGGCCTTGGCCATNNGATGAGGTGCAGGTTGGCCCCACAGGCGGTGGCGAAGGACTCGAAGAAATGCTCGAGGAGGGTGGTGGGCAGGTTGCCCACCATGGGGGAGGTCCAGGCGGTGGTCAGCACGGCGTAGGGACGGCCGGAGAAATCAATCACAACCTGCCCGAGGGCTTCATCCATGGGCACGGTGGCCGAGGCCGTCCGGATAATCCCGGCTTTGTCGCCCAGGGCCTGCTTGAAAGCGGCTCCCAATGCCAGACCGCAGTCCTCCACGGTGTGGTGCGGGTCGATATGCAGGTCGCCGGCGGCCTTGATTTTGAGGTCAAATAAGCCGTGCACCGCGATCTGGACCAGCATATGGTCAAAAAAGCCGATCCCGGTCTCGATCTCGTGTTTTCCCGACCCGTCCAGGTTGACTTCCAGCTGGATGTCGGTCTCTTTTGTTTTGCGTTCCAGTTTTGCTGTTCGCATCGTTCACCTGATTCCTTTCAGCGCAGTGATCAGCGTCTCGGTCTGCGCCTGTGTTCCAATACTGATCCGGATATGGTCGGACAAGCCCGGTTTGTCGAAATAGCGGATCAGGATGCCCTGCTCCCGCAGGCGCTGCTTGACCTCCAGGGCGGAGAGTCCCTCGACCCGGCAGAGGATGAAGTTCGCCTGGGACGGGTACGGCTTGAGCCATGGCACCTGTTCCAGCGCCTGGTAGAGCACCGCCCGCTGCTCGATGATGCGGGCAATATTCTCGTTTGCCAGCCCGAGGTTTTGCATGGTGACCACCGCGGCTTGCTCGGCAGCGGCAGATACATTATAGGGCTGTTTGGCTTTCATCAGCACGGGGACAAAGGCCTGCGGGAAAACGCCGTACCCGATCCGCAGCCCGGCCAGCCCGGCCCACTTGCTGAACGTGCGCAGCACGATCAGGTTGGGATAATCTTTGACCCGTTTGAGGAACGAGTGCCCGCTCCCGCTGAACTGGATATAAGCCTCATCCATCACCAGCAGCAGGGGCAGGCCGACCAGCTGCTCGAATTCTTGCTCTGAAACCACGCCGCCGTCCGGGTTGTTGGGGTGGGCGAGGAAGAGCAGTTTGGGCTGGTGCTGGTCCACCGCCTGCCTGATCCCCTCCATGTTGAGGGAAAAATCGTCCCGGCGCGGCACGCTGATCAGCTTGGCCTGGTTGAGCATGCTGTCGAAGGCGTACATCCCGAAGGTCGGCGGGCAGTTGAGTACAACCTCCCCGGGTTCGATCACCAGGCGCATGATGAGGTCGATCAACTCGTCCGCGCCGGCCCCCATCACCAGGCTCCCTTCCGGGATTTGGTGATGTTGGGCCAGCAGCCTGCGGATCTGGCGGCTTTCGGGGTCGGGGTAGATGTGCAGTGTATCCAGGGCGGCCAGCCTTTCTTTTACCACCGGCAGCGGCCCGTAGGGATTCTCGTTGGCGTCCAGCTTGACCAGTCTTTCCACCGGGATTCCCAGCTCCTCCGAGAGTACATCGAACGGCAGGATGGGCTCATAGGGGGGCATCTCCCGGATGTGCCGGCGGATAAATGTGTTGGTCGTGTTCATCTTGCCTCCACTCTGGCGCTGGCGGCCGCTGCGTGGGCTGTCAAGCTCTCCAGGTTTGCCAGTTGTGCGGCGATCTGGCTGAGCGACTGCGCGCTATCCGCGTCCAGGGCGATCACGCTGGAGATCTTCACGAAGTCCAGCACGTTCAAGGGAGAGGCGAAGCGGGCGGTCCCGCCTGTGGGCATGATATGGCTGGGGCCGGCCACGTAATCTCCCAATACTTCGAAGGAGTGTTCTCCGATAAAGAACCCCCCGGCATTGTTGATCTTTGCCATCAACGCTTCCGGCTCCTCGACCGACAGGCAGAGATGCTCAGCCCCGTAGGCGTTTGCCAGCTGTGCGGCCTGGTCGAGCGACTCGACCAGCACGATCCCCCCGGCGTTCTCGACAGAGGCCATGATAATCTCTTTGCGGCTCAGGGAGTCGATCTGGCTATCGATTTCTTCCGCCACGGCATGGGCCAGTTCGAGGTCGGCCGTGAGCAGGATGGCGCTGGCCTGCACGTCGTGTTCGGCCTGGGCCAGCAGGTCGGCGGCCACCCATTTGGGGTTGGCCGAGCGGTCGGCGATCACCATGGTTTCGGTCGGTCCCGCCAGCCCTTCCATGCCGACCACCCCGAATAACTGCTGCTTGGCGAGGGTGACAAACAGGTTGCCCGCGCCGACAATCTTGTCCACCCGCTGAACGGTCTCCGTGCCGAACGCCAGGGCGGCAATCGCCTGCGCACCGCCGATCTGGTACACAGCCTGCACACCGCACAGGTAGGCCGCGGCCAGGATGGAAGGCGCGGGTTCTGGCGGGGTGGCGATCACAATCTGCTTCACGCCGGCCACCTGCGCGGGGATGACGCTCATCAGCAGGGAGGAGGGGAGAGGTGCCGTACCCCCGGGGACATACACGCCCACCCGCTCGATGGGGGTGATGCGCTGGCCCAATTTGCCGCCCATCTCTTCCGTGACCCAGCTGCTGACGGGCTGCTTCTCGTGGAAGGCGCGGATGCGGTCTGCAGCGGTCTGCATCACCTGCTGCAAATTTTCCGGCAGCTGATTCCAGGCTTGCTCCAATGCTGAGGGCGGGATGGCGATCTGGCAGTCGTCGCAGCGGTCCAGCAGTTGGGACCATTGGCGCAGGGCCTGGTCGCCCTCATCTTCCACGGAGCGCAGGATGATCTCGACAGCTCTGGGGGGCGTCACGCCTTCGCCAAAGAAATCCTCCGTCCGCTGGATGGTGATGGGGGAATACTCGGTGCGGTTGAGCGCCTTCCTTCTTAATATCGTTTGCTGGGCTTCTTCAACTGTGTAGAACTTCATCATTCCTCCTCTAATGCGCTGACCATATTGATGATTTCCTGCGGTTCCTCTTCAAAGATATAGTTGACGGGCGAAACCACGACCCCGCTCCCGCCGATTTCTCTCAGCTCTCTGATGGCTCGATGCAGGTCTTCTTTGCTGACCACGATATGGATGGCATAGAAGTTTTCTGCGTCCCGGGTGAGGATGCGGGAGATGGTGGGGCCCTGCAGCCCGGCAATCACATCTTTCTCAAAAATCTTGGCAGAAATTTCCTCCTCGCTGCCGGACCGCACGTTTGCAAAGACGGCGAGGTTTTGCTTCCCGCGCAGGTGGGCGCCGATCATTTCCAACAGCCGGGTGGCGATCTCGAGGGTTTCCGGGTTGGTTTTCAGCCGCTCCTTGTTGGCGATCAGGTTGGCCTGCGAGTCCAAGATTTTTCCGTCCTCCAATTTTTTCAGCCGGTTGTCCCGCAGGGTGGTGCCGGTGGATACCAGATCAACGATCAGGTCGGCGTAGCCCACGGTGGGCGCGATTTCTAAAGCTCCTTCTGCCCGGATGACCTCGATCGGGATGGTGGTCTGGGCGTCGAAGAAGTTTTTCGCCAGCCGGGGGAATTTGGTGGCGATTTTCAGCGGACGCCCGAGGGACTTCTGCAGTTGTTCCAGGTCTGCCAGGGTGTTGATCTCTTTCCACTCATCGGGAACAATCACATTCAGCGTGCATTTGGCAAACCCCAACTGGCTGTGCAGTTCCAGAATCCTGCCGTTGGCATCTTTCTTTTCCAGGTAGATGTCCCGGCCGGTGATGCCGAAATCCACGCTGCCGTCGCGCACGCTGATCACGATGTCGCCTGGCCGCTGGAAGATAACTTCTACCTCCGGCAGGAGCTGGATCCAGGCGATGTATTGGCGCGGGTTGGGGTTGTAAACGGGCAGCCCGACGTCCGCGAGGAGCTGCTTGCTGCCGTCCGCCAGCAGTCCTTTGCTGGGGAGGGCGATTCTGATCTTTCGTTTTTGTTGTGTCATGGCATTCTCCAAATAAAAAACGCCCACCTTCCGGGGGGCGCCTGGTTGATCTACTCGTAATTCTCCTGACTTAGGATGACCTTAAAGCAGTCTTGCCCGGGAAGGAAGCCGGTTGAGTCTCAGGATGATGATGGTGGCAAGACGTGTAAACTAAACTCATGATGGGGGATTGTATCATAATTCGATCAGCGGTTCAACAAATTCGCTGGTGGAGGACATCACAACTGATGATGGACACCAAAATTTGTCTGCTAAAGAATATTGAATAATCAAAATGGCTGACTCAATGCTGCCGAGTCAGCCATTCATCAATGACTGAATCAAGGGTTCAGATAGAAAGAAGCAAATTTTACCAAA
>JABAHR010000414.1_pt1 | contig 19428 bp, 18 predicted proteins | sample 7062101 | NCBI WGS metagenome assembly JABAHR01 (sample SAMN14534553, study PRJNA622989) | marine sediment metagenome | biome: marine biome [ENVO:00000428]; feature: marine pelagic biome [ENVO:01000023]; material: deep marine sediment [ENVO:00002113] | place: India: Gulf of Kutch | collected... | reverse complement strand
ATTCATATATTTTTGGATAAAATATTTAGAGAGCACCAATATGTCATCCTTTCTTTCCCTAAGAGGGGGAATGTTTATAGGAAACACATTTAGTCTAAAAAACAGATCGCTTCTAAATGTGCCGGCAGACACGGCGTCTTCAAGGCTTCTATTTGTAGCGGCTATTATTCTTACATCCACATGGATACTTTTATTACCTCCCACCCTTTCAAACTCTCTTTCCTGGATTGCTCTTAGTAGCTTTGCCTGAGCATCAAGCGGTAGGTCACCTAGTTCGTCAAGAAATATAGTACCGCAGTCAGCAAGCTCAAATTTACCAATCTGTTGTAAAATTGCAGTTGTAAACGCCCTCTTTTCATGACCGAAAAGCTCACTCTCTATAAGCCTTGCTGGTATAGCTGGGAAGTTTAATTTTATAAGCGGTCTGTCTTTTCTTGAGCTCAGGTTATGGATAGCTCTTGCTATAAGCTCCTTGCCCGTACCGGTTTCCCCTCTTATAAGCACTGTGGAATCGGTTTTTGCCACAAGCTCTATCTGCTTTAACACTTCTTTAAGCTTAGTGCTGTGACCTACTATTTCTTCAAAGTTGTGCTCCAGTTTTATCTCTTCCTGCAGATATACATTCTCCCCTTCAATCTTTTCCTTAAGCTCTTCAATCTCCTTTATACAGTTTGCGTTGTTTATTGCAAGAGCTACCTGCTTTGCTACAAGTGAGAGAAACTCCCTGTCCACATCCCTAAACCTGTCCGGGCTCATGCTTCCAAGATGGAGCGTGCCAATAGTGACATCCATGGCAATAAGCGGCACAACCACATATGACCTCACCCCTTCATTATAAAGGGTCTTATCAAACTCGAACCGCTTCTTCTTTGCAAGGTCATTTACAATAAGAGGCTTGTTATTCTTATACACCCAGCCGGCGTGGCTTCCTTCCAGTGTAAGCTCCGTGCCCGGACCAATGCTCTCTGCCCATGGAGCTTACCAAATGCTGTCATCATGAGTTTATTCTTTTCAGGATCGAATAAAGTTATGGTTGAAACATCGTAGAAGAAAATCTCATTCAGCTTGGCCGCAACTTCTTTAAGAAGTTCGTCTAAATCAGTATATGAAATGATGGCGTTATTTATATCGAGAAGTACCCTGTACCTGTCTTCAATATTCTTGCAGCTATTATCACGACGGGTTACTTTGGAATTCATATAATCTTATTAGATAGCTAAATTAAAAAAAAGAGGCTTAAAAAAGCCTCTTTTTTTAAAAATTATTAAAGGAGGTAAAAACAGTTGTGTTAGACTTGTCTTTCCGATAATTCCCGGTCGAGTATGAGTAATGCCGAGCTGTTAGAGCCGGCAAGTTTTAATTTTTCCCAAATATCTTTAGAACTTCTTTCCTCTTCAACCTGCTCCTGAATAAACCACTGCAGCTCAACTGCTGTCGCGTGGTCATTCTCCTTAATCGCAAGCTCATAGAGTTTATTTATCAGTCCTGTTACATGAATTTCATGCTCATAGACCTGTTTAAAAATCTTTTCAATAGATGTATATTTCTGAGGAGGCTCAGGTATTGATTTGAGCTTAATATTTCCGTCTCTGTTTAAGACAAAATCATAGAGTTTTAAAGCATGAGTCATCTCTTCAGTGCTCTGTTTTCTCATCCAGCTTGCAAATCCCTGTAAATTTTGAGAATCACAGTACGCAGACATTGCAAGATAAAGATATGATGAGAAGTACTCGTATTTAATCTGCTCATTTAATGCATTTTCAATTTTTTTGCTTAACATATTGGCTCTGACCGCCTCCGTGGTGTAAATAAGTTCAAAATCACTATAAACTTAAGCTTAATATATACTTTACCATTTAATACATTGTAGATAAAGAACTTTTTTTAATATTTGTTCAAAATCATAAAATCTTGGAAAATTCTTATAAAAAGTAGCGGAAGTTGCTTAAAATATAGTCCTGCACAGCGAATTGTTGATGTTGGGTTGTATAAAATTGCTATTTAGCGGGGTCGGCTTCCAGATCCACTCGCCCTTGGTGTTGATGTAGCCCTGTTTGCCCCAGGTTTCTACGCAAGCAAGGCCTTCAGAAAACTCAAGAGCTTGATAATACCGAGGTTCTATTACAAGATTACCTTCTATATCCATATATCCCATTTTATGGTTATAAATGAAATCACTATTTGCAAAAGGAACTAGTCCTTCATTATATTTGGAAGGAACAATCTACTTTATAACCGATATCTTTTGGCCTTGTTTATTTATGTAAATTGAATCCCCCTCATATCTTACAGCAGCAGCTCCACTTGAAAACTCTCTGCAATCCTTATAGATGGCATCTATAACAAGCTCGCCTTTTTTATTTATATAACCGCATTTCTTATCAATCCAAACCTGTGCTAAACCATCTGAGAAATATCTCACATTCTGAAACTGCGGCTCAATAACTATTTCGCCTAATGTATCAATATATCCATATTCCCCCCATTCAAAAGCAACCGCTGCCAATCCTTCTGAAAATGTGCTCGCAGATTTAAATCTGTCTTCTGTTATAAAATCCCCCTCCTTGTCAATATAACAAAATACATCTTTTTCTATCTCAACGCATGCATACCCTTCGGAGAATTCCCTTGCTTTTAGATATTTGGGTTCGATAACAAATTCACCTTGTTTGTTTATGTATCCGTATTTATCACCTAGCTTCACAAATGCAAGCCCTTCAGTGAATATGTAAGCATGATCATACTTAGGCTCCATGACATATTTCCCACTTTTATCAATAAAACCTACTTTTCCATCTTTTTTAACTGTTGCCAAACCTTCGGAAAATTGTCTTGCAAATTGGTTATTAGGCTCGAGAACAACATTTCCCTTTTTGTCTATAATTCCTGTTCCCATTAGATAAGGTCCATTAATGACTGAAAAGCCTTCATTGAAACTTGAGAATGTAAAATTAAAGTTATATTTTGGGTTTAAGATAACTTCCCATTCACCATCTTTATTAATAAAACCTCTCTTCTTTTCGGTAACTACTTGTGCTATCCCGTATTCATCAAATATGAAAGCATGACTATATTGTGGTTCTATAGTAATGTTGCCTTTTTTTGTCTAAATATCCCCAAAGTCCAGCTACCTGAACTGCAGCCATGCCATTAATAAATGGATAAACTGATTCAACCTGCGGCTCAATTACAATTTCACCTTTCATGTTTATTTTTCCGGCTCTGTTGTCAATCCAGATGCTGGCTAGACCTTCATAAATGGTGATGCCAATTGATATTTAGCTTCGATAATTATTTGACCAAATTTGTTTTTATAACCAAATTTATTGTCCTGCTTAAACGGAGTTAAATAATTGATGTGGTTTTTACTATTTTTCAAATAATCTTTATTTTCTTGCTTTTTATCAGGACCATAGTCCATTACATATTTTCCATTTCTGTTTATATAAAATTTTTTCTTTCCTGTTTGAACCAAAGCTAAACCATTTTGATAATTCCCTGTAAAATCATATTTTGGTGGTATGACCATATTCCAAAATCTATTTATATAACCCCATTTATTTCCAACCAGAACAGAGGCCATACCTTCAGAATAACCTTCCCATATATAGTCATATTTCGGTTTAATAACAATATTTCCATTCTTATCAATAAGTCCCCACTTATCATTAACACTTACAGGATAGAGATTATCTTGTTTGATTTTTAATTGAGCTGGTTCATTAGAACAAGAAAACAGAAGCAATAAAACAAAAGACATGAGAACATATTTAGTATTCATATACTAATTTATATAATCATTACTCCCAAAACATCCAGAGGGACAGTTAATTAAGTTGGAATTTATTCATTAACAACTTGCGATTTGATTTTGTTAAGTGAAGGAATGGTAAGTCTCTCCCTAAAATCCAAGACCATACTGAATACTGACGGGACCAAGAAAAGGGTGAAAATTGTGGATACTACAAGTCCTCCGACGACCACGCTTCCAAGCCCTCTGTAAAGCTCAGAGCCTGACCCTGGGAATAAGACAAGAGGAAGCATGCCGAATACGCTTGTAGTGGTACTCATAAATATCGGCCGGATTCTGGATTTTACGGATTCTGAGATTGCCTCTTTAGATGCCATCCCTTGCTCCTTCATATAGTTAAGCGCCTGATGAACTATCAGGATTGCGTTGTTTACAACTATTCCTATAAGGATCACAAAGCCCAGCATAGTAAGCACATCAAGGGCCTGATTCGTAAACAGGTTGAGAATGCCTAGCCCCAAAAATCCGCCGAATGCTGCAAGCGGAACACTGAACATTATTACAAACGGATAGACAAAACTCTCAAAAAGTGAAGCCATAAGCAGAAATGCAATCACAGCGGCAAGCACAAAGTTCCACTGAAGCGCCTTTCTTGTGACAGTCAGGTCATCAGCAGTTCCCGTAAGCTGCACATTATACGCCCCGCCAAGCTCTCCTGATGCCTTAAGAGGAGCGAGAATATCTTTATTAACTATATCAATGGCGGTTTCAAGAGGCATCTGCTCGGAAGGTGTCACCTGAATCGCAATAGTCCTCTGCCTCTCATAATGGTTTATCTGCTCGGGGCCGTTAGTTACGTTAACCTTTGCCACAGAACCAATTGTAAATAACTCCCCGGAGCTTGAATTAATATACAGGTTTTCTATCTCATGTGTCCTGCTCGAGTATTTATCCTCACCTCGGATTACTAGGTCAATCCCGTCTCCGCCAATTAGAAAATCACTCACCTGCACGCCGTCCACAAGGGCGTTTACATTAAACCCAAGCTCTTCATTTGTTATTCCTACATCAGCCGCGCGCTCCCGGTTTGTTATTACCTGCACCTCAGGGTTCCCGAGGTCAAGGCTTGGTATTGGACGCCACTGACCATCAGGGAAACTTTTCATAACAGAGAAAAATATTTTTTGCCCCAAGCCTACGAGTTTTTGAAGATCAGGCCCCGTAATCTGAATATTTATATTCCTTCCCTCGGCAAGCCCCCTTCTGAATAGACTTGTCTGATTAACAATTGCTATCATACCGGGTATTTTTTTTAAAATTCCCTGCATCACCGGTTTTAAATCTTTCACCCTTCCAGGCTCTTTAGCAACTGCCCCCATAAACACACTCCTCCCCCTTGCAACATAGAAAAAGTTTTTGATAGGAGGACCTTTTAGCTTTCTGGCTTCTTTCGAACCAACCTCGGCCTCCCAGTACGGCTTTAAATCTTTTTCAATTTTTTTTCCTATAGCCGTAAACTCGGCTATGTTGTATCCAGGAGGAGGTACCAGTATTCCAAACACCAGATTTCTATTTCCTGAAGGAAGATACTCTGTTTTTGGAAACATAAGAAAGCTAAGGAATATTGCCCCGAAAGTAAAACCTCCGACAACAGTCAGCCTTAATTTACTGTCAGACAGTATCTTGTTTACCGTTTCGGAAATATATGAAGCTATATCTTTTGCAAACCTGTCACGCCCCCACAGATTAAAAAAGGTGTTTCCATCCTGCTTCTTGGCGATCTGTAAAATCTTAGATGAAAAGGTTGGTATAACAGTAATTGCAACAACAAGGCTCAGAACTACTGACACACTTATGGCAATCGCTATGTCCTTAAAAAGCTGTCCCGCCTGCTCCTGCACGAATATGACAGGCAGGAATACCGCAGCCGTTGTAAGAGTGCTTGCAAGCACAGCCCCCCAAACCTCTGTAGCCCCGTCGTAAGCAGCCTGAATACGTGTCTTTCCCATTTGCATATGGCGGTAGATATTTTCTAATACAACAATCGAGTTGTCTATAACCATACCTACGGCAAAGCTCATCCCGGCGAGGCTTATAACATTTATGGTCCTTCCTAAAAGGGCCATTATGATGAATGTTCCGATGATACTAATTGGAATCGCGGTTGCTACAACTATCGTACTGCTTGAGCTGCGAAGGAATAATAGTAAGACTGCTATTGCAAGCATACCGCCTATAATGAGGTTTTGTTTCACAAGGTCTATGGCCCCAACAATATAGCTTGTCTCTCTGTATACATTTGTTATATAAAGCCCCTTGTCCTTAAGCAGCCCAGCGTTGAGCTCATCCACGGCTTTGAGCAGCCCATCCATGACATCAATCGTGTTTGCGCCGGATTCTTTTACTGCATTTACTGCAATAGCCGCCTCACCGTTCTGGCGCACAGCATAGTCAGGGTCCTTGTATCCAAGCTTAACTTTTGCCACATCCTTCACATATACCGGAGAGCCGCCCCTTCTTGTGATAACAACATCCTCTATATCTTTTGGAGACTTATATTGGCCTATGGTCCTTACGACATACCTTCTCTTACCCTCATCAAATGCCCCGCCGCTGTAGTTATCATTTTCCGCGTCTATGGCCCTTGCCATATCTAAAAGCGTGATGCCTCTCGCTGCAAGGGAGTTTGGATTAAAGATGATCTGCATCTCCCTTTCCCTTCCGCCAAAGACGTTAGAAGAACCAACCCCCGGCACTCTCTCGAATCTTGGCTTTATAAAATCTTCAGTAAAGTCGTGATAGGTATTTATATCTGTTTTATTTCCCTTGAGCGGCTTTAAAATAAACCAGGCAATGGCGCTTGACCTCACGTCCACATTGCTTATCACGGGCCTGTCCGCGTCGCTCGGATACTCTTTTACCTGCTCAAGCTTATTGGAAACGTCTACAAGGGCTGCATCAATATCGGTTCCTACAACAAACTCGAGTATCACCTCCCCCCTGCCGTCGGCACTCTCGCTTGTCATCTCGGTAAGACCCTGAATGGTCTTAAGCTCATCCTCCTGCTCCCTTACGATTTCTGTCTCTACCTCTGTGGGGCTTCCTCCGATCCAAGTTGTGCCCACGGTGATCCTGGGTTTTTCCACATCAGGAGTAAGCTGAACAGGTATTTTAAAAAGGGAGATCAGGCCGAAAAGCACAACGAAGATTACGCCTACAGCTACGCTTACAGGTTTAAGGATAGAAGTTTCTACCAGTTTCATGAGGGTTCTACGGGATTATCTGATTTATGAGGGCCGTTAATTACTTTTACGGCCTGATTTGGCCTGAGGCGCTCATTGCCCCTTATTACCACCTGCTGCCCTTTAGACAGGTTCCCATCTACCTGAATCATATCCTTGAAGGCAAACCCGGGGCTTACGGGCACGGGCTGTACTGAGCCATTGTTTACTACATAGACCATCTTGTTTTTATTGAATTCTACTATCGCATCTTTGGGTACGAGCTTTACGGGACGTTCATCTCCTATGAGGAAAGACGCCCTGGCTACCATTCCGCTTTTTATTAAATAGTCCTTGTTCTCAAGAACTATAATTATAGGAAAAGTACGCGCTTCCCTGTCTGCCTGTGGTACTATTGCATCCACTTTTGCATCGAAATTATTACGCGGCAGTGCATCAAAATCTACAATAACCCTGTCATCAAGATTTAATTTTCCTACATAGTTCTCAGGAATATTGATTACAATCTTAAGCCTGTCTATTTCTATTAGCTCAAGCACGGCACCACCTTCTTCTACCCACTGCCCGACCTCCGTATGTTTTGAAACCATGTAGCCTGTAAAAGGTGCCTTGATACTTGAAACGGAGAGGTCATATTCATCCTGTTCTATCTGCGATTTGAGCTGAACAAGCCTTGCATACCATGCGTTTTTTTCAGACTCCGCGTCCTGAAGCTCCTGTATAGATGCAACCCCCTTGTCATATAAACCCTGAATTCGTTTTAAATTGTTCTTTGCAAGCGTATACCTAGAAACCGCCTCCTGCCTTGAGGCCCTGGCCTCTTTGAGGTTAAGCTCAAGCGTACTGGTCTTAAACTCCACAAGCACCTCGCCCTCTTTTACAAACTTCCCCTCATAGGCTGGGAAGTTGCTCACAAGGCCCTCTACCTCACTGGCTATAACGCTTCTTTTAAAAGGCTGTACATTGCCCACAAAGCTGACAGGTCTGTTCAGTACTTTTTCCTGTACCACCGCAACCTCCACAGGTGCGGGCGGCGGAGCCTGAGAATAAGAATTTGTAGTGGCTAGAAACAATAAAAGAATACAGCAAATAAATTTATATCTATGCATAAGTGTTTTTAAGTATATCCTTTGTAATTAATATATTTTGACTTAATATTGTCGAATTACTAATATTACATTTAGATTCCTATTATTATAGATGTTTTAGCAAGTAATCTGATCCCAAAAATTTAAAGCTTATGGTATCCGAAAAAGCTAATTTTGGTTCTAACAAAAAGACCGTTATAACAAGCTCTCTTTCTATTATCATCGAATGGTATGATTTTTCTTTGTTCGCTTTTCTAGCAGTAATATTGGCAAAACTCTACTTCCCGGCTGAAAATGAGACCTTGTCTATAATAGCAACCTATTCTGTATTTGCCATAAGTTTTATTTTCAGACCGCTGGGGGGCCTGATATTAGGGAATATTGGCGATAAAGTCGGCAGGAAAAACGCCCTATTGCTATCAATAGTAATCATCACTATACCAACTGTTCTAATAGGGTTGTTACCAACATACGGACAGATTGGAATAACAGCAACTGTGCTGCTTATTATTCTAAGAATAGCACAGGGTCTATCAATTGGCGGCGAAAGGTCTGCATCTCTGCCGTTTCTTGTAGAAAATGCACCGGCGGGCAAAAGGGGGTTTTATGGAAGCCTGTCACTTTTTAGTACATGTATGGGAATTGTCCTTGCTTCTGCCGTAATATCTCTTATTAGTTCAAATTTATCTACCGAGCAGTTTGTGTCATGGGGATGGAGAATCCCTTTTCTGCTTGGCATCGTAAACGGAATAGTTGCATACTATCTGAAAAAAAACGTGCAGGAATCAAAGACTTTCAGAGATCTTAAAAAATCAGGAAACATTTCCAATGCACCTATAAATGAAGCTTTAAGCAATCACTGCAGGGAATTATTACTTATTCTGGGCATAACCATATCTATTGCCGTTCCGTTTTACATTATTTTCATCTATATCATCCGTCATGCAGTAGCATTTGAAAACATGGCAATATCTCAAATACTTCTAATAAACACTATAGACCTCTTTTTAATCACGTTTTGTATACCACTTTTTGGATTCGTATCCGATAGAATCGGAAGAAGACCGGTATTAATTGCGGGTTGTATTTTGTCCATTATTACCAGCCTCTTATTCTTTCCGATGTTTTCCAATGAAGCTCTAATCTTTAAAATTATGATTCAGATTCTTGCGGGAATTACCATGGCCATAGTTGCCGGCGCCGCTGCACCTTATATGGTCGAATCACTTCCGGCAAGGGTTAGAATGTCGGGTCTATCATTGGGACATGTTATAGGGTTTTCGATATTCGGAGGAAGCGCGCCGCTTGTAGCTACTTATATGATTAAGCAGACCGGAGATACCGGGGTGCCCGGATATTACTTAGTTATTTGCTGTGTAATCTCTTTCATTGCTTCGCTTCTCATAAAAGAAACTTATAAAAATAAAATAAGCTGATTTAAGAATCCAAACACGAATAAATCTATCTCAATAATTAAGCCGTAAATAAATACTGAAATCATCTTGAAAATTTAGATTTTAGTTAGCATACTAAGTGATCAATCCATAATATAAGGAGAATTTAATGGCAAGCGGTAATGTAAACGAATTTAGTGATGATAATTTTGAATCAGAAGTCATAAAAAGCGATCTTCCGGTTTTAGTAGATTTTTGGGCCCCGTGGTGCGGGCCGTGCAGAATTATTGCACCAGTGGTTGAAGAACTATCGGAGTCTCTTGCAGGAAAGCTAAAAGTAGGCAAATTAAATGTGGACGACAATCAGCAGGTAAGCATGAAGTTTGGCATCAGGAGCATTCCTACTCTACTGGTATTTAAAAACGGTGAAGTAGCAGAACAGATTATAGGTGCGGTTCCAAAGACAGAGATTGAAAGAGTCGTAACAAAAGTTATGGATTCATAAAATAAGAAGTCTAACCAGCGGCTTTCTCAATATCTACTAGTTTTCCCCTATCTAACTTAGTATAAGTGCTGTGTCCGGATTGCAGCTGCAGTTTCAGATATTGATAAGCAATCAGAGGGTCTACTCTTGTTCCGCATGTAAAAAAGTCCACCCCAGCATATCCATTTTCAGGCCAGGTGTGTATTGCAATATGTGATTCGGCAATTATCACAACCCCGCTTACTCCCTGAGGTGAGAATTTATGCAGAAAGTTATTCAGTATTGTAGCCCCCGACTTTTCTGCTGCGGTAAGCATTATCTCATTAATGGCCTCAAGATCATCTAAAATCTTTGGATTGCAGTCGTAAAGTTCAATAAGAAAATGCTGCCCTAAGCTTGCCAAATTTACCTCTTTTTCCCCTAAACAATTCCTTTGCTCTAAATTAAGGCGTCAATATACAATTAATACTCTATTAGTCAAAATTTCATGCTCTTAATATAATTGTCGGAATTACTCATTTTTAGACCTTGAAATCATGTAAAGGATTAATATTTTAAATTAATAGCAACAAAGAAAGGGAGATAAAAATGAAATTTGATAAATTAACAATAAAAGCTCAAGAGGCTCTGAGCGAAGCTCAGACTTTAGCCCAAGATGAGAGCAACCAGGTAATAGACATTCCGCATGTCCTGTTCGTTTTACTTTCTGAGCAGGGAATACCAACAGAAATTATTTCCAAGCTTGGAGCAAACGCACAGGCTATAAAAGACACGGCAGAAAAAGGATATAAGTCACTTCCAAAAGTACAAGGAGCCGGAGACCAAATTTATGTAAGCAAAGAGCTTAGCCAGGCGCTGAGAACAGCTGAAAAGGAGGCAAAGTCTCTAAGCGATGAATATATCAGCACAGAGCATTTGTTAATAGGTATAGTACAGAATGCAACAGGCAATCTGAAAGATGCTTTTAAGAGTGCAGACATTACCACGGACAATATTCTAAAAGCATTAAAAGATGTAAGGGGCTCGGATCCGGTAACAAGCCAGAACCCTGAGGACACCATGCAGTCTCTTAAACAGTTCGGAAAGGACTTCACTGAGCTTGCAAGGCAGGGGAAGATTGACCCTGTAATCGGAAGGGATGAAGAGATAAGAAGAGTAATTCAGGTGCTTTCCAGAAGAACTAAAAATAACCCTGTCCTCATCGGCGAACCCGGCGTTGGTAAGACCGCCATAGCTGAGGGGCTTGCTCAAAGAATCGTAAATGGTGATGTGCCGGAGGGGCTAAAGGAGAAAAAGCTTGTTGCTCTGGACATAGGATCGATAATAGCGGGTGCTAAGTTCAGGGGGCAGTTTGAAGAAAGACTAAAAGCAGTTCTAAAGGAAGTTACAGAATCCGAAGGAGAAATCATTCTATTTATAGATGAAATACACACGGTAGTCGGTGCAGGTGCTGCAGAGGGAGCGATGGACGCATCAAACATGCTAAAGCCCGCACTTGCAAGGGGAGAGCTTCACTGTATTGGCGCAACTACTCTTGATGAATTCAGAAAACACATCGAAAAAGATGCGGCGCTTGAAAGAAGGTTCCAGCAGGTGTTTGTAGGAGAGCCTTCAGTTGAAGAAGCAATTTCTATTTTGAGAGGGCTTAAAGAAAAATATGAGGTGCATCATGGCGTAAAGATAAAAGACGATGCACTGATTGCAGCCGGAGTGCTCTCAAACAGATACATTACAGCTAGGTTTCTGCCTGATAAAGCCGTAGACCTTATTGACGAAGCTGCTGCCAGGCTTAAGATGGAAATAGATTCCATGCCTACGGAGATTGATGAACTTAACAGGAAGATCATGCAGCTTGAGATTGAGAAACAGGCTTTGGCTAAAGAAAAGGACGCGTCATCGAAAGATAAGTTAAAGAATATTGAAAAGGATATTGCAAACCTAAACGAAGAGGTTTCGGGGCTCAAGGCCCACTGGCAAAGAGAAAAGGACCATATTACTGAGATAAGAAAAACAAAAGAAGAAATCGATAATGTTAAAGTTCAGGCCGAAAGGGCGCAGAGAGCGGGAGAGCTTAACGAGGCATCGGAGCTTCTGTACGGAAAACTCCCTGACCTGCAGGAAAAGCTGGATAAGCTTAGCTCCGAACTTACTGAAATTCAAAAGAGCAGTAAGATGCTAAAAGAAGAGGTGGACGCCGAGGACATTGCGCAGATCGTTGCAAAGTGGACGGGCATACCAGTTTCCAGACTGCTTGAAGGTGAAGTAGAAAAATTAATTAAAATGGAAGAGCGTCTTGCAAAAAGGGTAATAGGACAGGACGACGCGATAACGGCAGTTTCTGATGCACTCAGACGCTCACGCTCCGGGCTCTCCGATCCGAACAGGCCGATTGGCTCATTTATATTCTCAGGCCCCACGGGTGTTGGTAAAACAGAGCTTGCAAAGGCACTTGCCGAGTTTATGTTCGATGATGAGAGCGCCATGGTACGCATAGACATGAGCGAGTATATGGAAAAGCATACTGTTTCAAGGCTTATAGGCGCCCCTCCCGGATATGTGGGCTATGAAGAAGGGGGTCAGTTATCAGAAGCTGTAAGGAGAAGACCTTATACCGTGATACTGTTTGATGAGATCGAAAAAGCCCACAATGATGTTTTCAACGTGCTTCTTCAGATACTAGATGACGGAAGGCTTACAGACGGTCAGGGAAGGACAGTAGACTTCAAAAACACTGTGATAATAATGACTTCAAATCTTGGAAGCCAGTACATACAGGAAAACATAAAGGACGAAAAGAAGCTTGAAGAAAATGTAATGGAAGTGGTTAAATCATCTTTCAGACCGGAGTTTCTAAACAGGGTGGATGAAATCATAATCTACAAGCCTCTTACTGTTGATCATATAAAAGAGATAGTAGGTATACAAATAAATCACCTGAGAAAAAGGCTTGAAGACAAGAAAATGGATATAGAGCTTTCCGAAAAAGCCAAAGAGGCACTTGCCGAGCAGGGCTATGACCCCGTGTACGGTGCACGCCCGCTCAAGAGAACTATACAGAAACTTATTCAGAATCCTCTTGCAACTGAATTGCTAAAAGGTGGATTTAAAGAAGGTGATCTCATATTTGTCGATGTGGATAAAAACGGTGAACTCACCTTTAACAAGAAACAAAACAAGAAGGCGGCTTAAAAATTAACCAGTGGGAGAAATTTGAGAAATAATTTCTTCCACTACTCCCTTTGAAATTTTGATTAAAAAAGTACACAACAATAGTTGAAAGATAGTAACAATAGTGTACATTTGTAGTATGAAAGTAAAGACATCTGTAACACTATCAGAAGATATAATTAAAATAATAGACAAAAGAATATCTGATTTTAAGAATCGTTCCGATTTCATAGAGCATGCAATAAGATCTTATATAGAAAAGCTAAAAAAAGACGAACAGAATGCTAAGGATTTAGCAATATTAAATAAAGAAGCGGACAGGCTTAACAAAGAAGCAGAAGATGTACTATCCTATCAGGTAATACCATGAAGCGTGGAGAACTCTATCTGGTACAAAATCCTTCTTCAAGAGACCCTAAAAAACATAGGGTATTTATAGTAGTTAGCCGTCAGGTTCTAATTGACTCACGTTTTTCAACAGTTATTTGTGCGCCTGTGTATTCGAAACACGATGGACTTTCCACACAGATTCCCATAGGAATACAAGAAGGTCTTAAACACGAAAGCAGCATACATTGTGATGAGCTTGTAAGTCTGCCTAAAAGCTATCTAACAAACTATGTAGGCAGTTTGGAGTCAAGAAAGATTAATGCCTTAGATAAGGCACTAAAAACAGCCTTGGAAATCAGCTGATATCCGCCCGAATTTGCCTCACTACACCCTCAGAATTTTCCGATTCTGTAATAGTCCTGCCGATCACAAGATAATCGGCGCCTTTTGAAACCGCATCGGCAGGAGTCATGACTCTTTTCTGGTCATGAGATTCGGAAGCGGGTCTTATGCCTGGGATTACAAGTTTAAACCTGTCCCCGAATTCCTGTTTTATAAACTCAAGCTCCTGCCCCGAGCACACAAGCCCGTCTATTCCCGCTTTTTCGGCAACTCCGGCAAGCCTTAAGACTTCATCTTTTGTTGAGTAGTTAATTCCAATCTCATTTAATGTGCTTTCATCATGACTAGTAAGCACAGTAACCGCAAGAGTCATAGGTTTAGGTCTGGAAAGTTTATCCGCCTGCTCAGCAACAGATTCAGATACTCGCTTCATCATATCTAAGCCGCCCAAGGCATGAATAGTAAACATCTTTATATTTAAAACTGCTAGCTGGCTTACTGTTTTTTCAACTGTGGATGGAATATCATGAAACTTTAGATCGAGAAACAGCTCGGCACCAAGCTCCGAGAATCGTTTTAGCACATCTGTTCCATATCTTAAATAAAGTATAGGGCCAACTTTATAGGTATGAATTTTCCCCTGAAACCTTTGAACCCATTTCTCTGCTTCGTTGAAATCAGAGAAATCCAGCGCAAGTATAATCCGTTCTTCGGGTTTTAATTGTTGAGAGTTCATGCCGTATTTTAAGCTATTTGTAGTGAATGTGAAGTACGCTTATACAAGATTAAATTGATTCAACTGTTTTGATAACCTCTGAAACAGCATCTTCAACTTTAACAAGCATCGTCTCACCGTTTTTTCTAAGCCTGATCTCAACAGAATTTTCTTTAAGTGTTTTAGGACCTATGCGTACTTGCAGTGGAATACCAATCAGATCAGCGTCCTTAAATTTAAACCCTGCGCTCTCTTTTCTGTCATCAATCAAAACGTCATACCCTTTTTCTACAAGAGTGTTGTATATTTCATTTGCAACCTTAATAACATTTTCATCCTTCATATTCAGCGGCATTACTATTACCTCAAACGGCGCAAGCGCTCTGGGAAGAATCATCCCGCTGTCATCGAAGTTCTGCTCTATTGCCGCTGCTACCGTCCTTCCAATACCAATACCGTAGCATCCCATGATAAACGGCTTTTCCTTTCCGTCTTCATCCACAAAGTTTGCATTCATAGATTCACTGTACTTCGTGCCGAGCTTAAAGACATGACCTACTTCTATTCCTCTTGTAGATTTCAGCTTTCCCCCGTCACAATTTGGACATCCATCGCCGTCTGCGGCAACCCTTATATCAGCAAACTCATTTACATCATAATCTTTATCAAGGTTTACATTTACGAGGTGATAATCTTTTTTATTCGCCCCTGTTACACCATCTATAATTTGTTTGATTGAATGGTCGGCAACGATCTTTATTTTTAAACCGACAGGCCCGCTGAAGCCAAGTGCTCCACCGGTTGCTTTTTCTATCACATCAGGTGTTGCAAGATCAATAACGTCTGCACCCAGATGTCTTCTGAGCTTTGTAATACTAAGCTCATTATCTCCTGATACAAGCGCAGCAACAGGTTCACCATCTGCCTCAACGATCATGGTCTTAATGAGATCACCGGATTTTACTTTAAGAAACTCAGCAACTTCTTCGACTGACTTCATTGCCGGAGTATGGACTTCTTCAATATCCTTGGATTCAGAAGAACTGGCATCAGACCTATTGTCTGTTTGTTTAATCTCGGCAAGCTCAAGATTAGCGGCATAATCACACTTATCGCAGCTCATCACCACATCCTCGCCTGTTTCAGCAAGCACCATAAACTCGTGCGAGAAACTGCCTCCTATGTTTCCGGTGTCTGCCAGTACAGCTCTAAACTCTAATCCACACCGCTCAAATATTTTGCTGTATGCTTCATACATCGCCCAGTAGGATTTATCCGCACCTTCATCAGCAGCGTCAAAGCTGTATGCGTCTTTCATTATGAACTCTCTTGCACGCATCACGCCAAACCTGGGGCGGATTTCATCGCGGAACTTGGTCTGTATCTGATACAGATTTACAGGAAGCTGTTTATAAGATTTAACCTCTCTTCTTACAATATCCGTGATAATTTCCTCATGCGTGGGCCCTATGCAAAACTCCCTCTCTGCGCGGTCAGTAAACCTTAGCAGTTCTTTTCCATATACATCCCACCTGCCGCTCTCTTTCCAGTGCTCTGCCGGCAGAACCGCAGGCATGAGAAGCTCTATTGCCCCGGCCTTGTTCATCTCTTCACGCACAATCTCTTCAAATTTTCTTATAGAGCGAAGCCCAAGGGGAAGGTAGTCATAAATCCCGGCTGCTACTTTCCTTAGCATCCCCGCCCTTACCATTAACTGGTGGCTTACAACCTCAGCATCGGCAGGGGTTTCTTTTAGAGTCGGAATAAAATATTGTGAGTATCTCATAGCTTAAGGGGAATAACTTACTGATTTTGGGTTTAAAAGCAATAGGAATTTTAGTTATTTCTAAAACAATATCATATCTTGCTCAATAGTGTAACCATAACAAAATAACGTCAAAACAACTTGAAAGTGAGGCTATAATATGTATAATACCAGTATACATATATGAGGCAGAAAACATGAAAGCAACTATAGTTGACCTTAGATACAAGATGAAAGAAGTTATCAAAGCACTCGACAGGAAAGAAACCGTCACAATCTTATATCATGGAAAAGAAAAAGGGTTAATTGTACCAATTCGTGGCAAAGACAAAAAGGATATTACCAAACATCCATTTTTTGGCATGAATAAGGACGATAAAAAATCAGTTGAAAAAACTATGAAAGAATTAAGAGAATCAAGGGTAAATGATATTTGATACCGATATATTAATATGGGTTCAAAAAGGTAATATCAAAGCTGCAAATCTTATCAAGGAATCCGCCGAGAGATATCTGTCAATACAATCCTATATGGAGTTAATACAATGTGCTAAAAACAAAGCACAAATAAGTTACTCTAAAGATTTCCTATATACATATGATTTCCATGTACTGCCACTTACAGAAAATATAGGTCACCGTGCTTCTATCTACACAGAGGAGTATACGCTTTCATCAGGCCTGCGCGCGGGTGATGCAATCATTGCTGCAACCGCTACAGAAAACAACATGATTTTATCAACCAGTAATACAAAACATTTCAGACCTATAGAAGATTTAAAGCTAAAGATATTTAAGCCATGACAAGAATTATTAAAACAGCTCCAACTGCTTCTTAACCGCATTTGTAAAATGATCGGTTGATAGGTGGACCGAATTATTTTCTATCCCGTTTTTTCTGCAGGCTATCTCAAATATCTTAGCGGCCTGATCGGCAAAAACTCCTTCTCCTCTCTGCCTGTGAAAAAATTGCGGATCATACATCTTGCCGGCCCTTACCGACAACACTCTATTTAGCACCTTATTTTTTCTATCAGGATAATGCTGATCGAGCCAGTTTGAAAAAATATCCTTAACCCCAAACGGAAGCCTGAGCATCACGTACCCAGCATACAAAGCGCCGGCTTCGACTGACTTCTTTATTATTTCAGGCATCTCATAATCCGTAAGTCCGGGTATTACCGGTGCAACCAATACCCCTACGGGAATCCCACAATCTCTCAACTCGCTTATAGCTTCTAATCTCAATTTGGGCTGAGATGTTCGAGGCTCCATGAGTCTTGCAAGTCCAGAATCAAGGGTCGTTACAGAAATAGTTACAGTAGCCGCATTTATATTAGCCAGTTCTTTTAATATATCCTTATCTCTTGTTACAAGCTTATTCTTGGTAACAATGCCGACAGGGTTTTTATATTCATGAAGCACCTCAAGGCAAGACCGGGTAAGCCCAAAATGCTTCTCGCATGGCTGGTAAGGATCGGTAATTCCGCTTATAGCAATCGTCTGCGGCTTCCACTTTTTAGACGAGAGTTCTTTCCTAAGAAGCTCTGCAGCATTTTCTTTTACAAATATCTTTGTCTCAAAATCAAGCCCTGCAGACATTCCAAGATGCTCGTGGTTTGGTCTTGCATAGCAATATGCACACCCGTGCTCGCAGCCCCTGTATGGGTTAATGCTTGCATCAAACTTAATATCGGGGCTGTTATTGTAGGCAATAATAGTCTTAGAAGTGTCTCTAAAAAACTCGGTCTTAGGTTTCCTTTCATCCTTGTAGAATTCTTCGTCAGGCGCAAAATCTATTTTATCAAACCTGTTTGCAGGATTATCCGAAGTTCCCCGGCCCTTAATTTTTTGATTGAATGAACTCATAAATATATTCACTAAATTTTTGATTCCTATTAGCTAAAAGTCAATATAAAATAAAGAAATCGAGTCGTTTTTTATATACACTGGAAAGGAGTCTGGTGACCCTGTGATAAAAGAATTGAGGATGTTTTAATAATTATTATTTTTCTCCGCTATAATATTATAGTGGAAAAGAAATATATATTTTTCGAATTAGGAAAAACTTTTTTAATTGTATTTTTTGTAACCCTGTTATTCTCTCTAATATTTTTCCCTATATTTCTATGGTTAGAATTATCTTGGTTTACTTTTGCACCTATTGCCCTGATATTAGCTTTTATAGCTGCTTATATTTCAACCAGGATAGAAAAGAAAAAGTAGGTTATTTACTTTTTGGAATTTACTGCACAACCCTGAAGGTCTCTAATTCTTTTGCCAGTTCATCCACAATCTGATCCTCTTTAAAAGAACGGATTAACTTGCCGTCTTTATACATCATTCCTTTGCCGCGTCCTCCGGCAATTCCTATATCGGCATCCGATGCCTCACCCGGGCCGTTTACTACACATCCTAAAACAGCAACTTTTATGGGTCTTGGAAGATCAATATGCTCAATCCTTTTCTCAATATCGGTTACAAGCTTCATGAGGTCAATCTCAAGTCTCCCGCATCCGGGACATGATATTAACTCAATCCCGTGCTTCCTGAGCCCCAGTGATTTCAATATATCTATTCCTACTGCAATCTCATCCACGGGATCGCCAGTGAGCGAAACCCTGATTGTATCGCCAATACCCTGTGCGAGCAGGCTGCCTATACCGACTGAAGATTTGATAGTCCCCATCTTAATTGTGCCTGCTTCTGTCACCCCAAGATGAAGCGGATAATCTGTCTTTTCCGCTATTATCCTATAAGCCTCTATCATCCTCATCACATCTGTTGATTTAACAGAAATCTTGGTATCATAAAAGTCCATGTCTTCAAGAATATGAATATGCCTCATTGCACTCTCGGCAAGAGCCTCAGGCGTGGGACTGCCGTGTTTTTTAAGAATGTCTTTTTCGAGTGAGCCGGAATTTACGCCTATTCTTATTGGTATTTTTCTCTCTTTTACTGCGTCCACTACGGCCTTAATTCTCTTTTTTGAGCCTATGTTGCCGGGGTTAATTCTCATCCCGTCTACTCCCTGAGAAATGGCTTCAAGCGCAAGCTTATAATCAAAATGAATGTCTGAGACAAGCGGTATATTTGTCTGATTCTTTATTTCTCCAAGTGCCTTAGCGGCTTCCATATCGGGTACTGCA
>JABAHR010000786.1_pt2 | contig 19441 bp, 17 predicted proteins | sample 7062101 | NCBI WGS metagenome assembly JABAHR01 (sample SAMN14534553, study PRJNA622989) | marine sediment metagenome | biome: marine biome [ENVO:00000428]; feature: marine pelagic biome [ENVO:01000023]; material: deep marine sediment [ENVO:00002113] | place: India: Gulf of Kutch | collected... | reverse complement strand
GGCGCGGCGCTCTACGACCTGGTGGCGGGCTTCGTCTATTCCCAGGTTCTGCACGCCTGCGTCGAGCTGGACCTGTTCCGGCGGCTTTCGGACGGTCCGCTGTCGCGCGCCGCGTTGAGCGCCCGCACCGGGCTGCCCGAGCCGGCGCTGGAGCGGCTGCTGCGCGCCGCGGCGGCGCTCGAGCTCGTCCGCCCGCCCTCGGTCCGCGAGCCGCGCTGGGCGCTGGGCCCGCTGGGCGCGGCGCTGCTGGGCGCGCCGGGCGTCGAGGAGATGGTGCGCCACCACCCGATGTTCTACCGCGACCTCGAGGATCCGCTGGCGCTGCTGACCGCCGCCAAGGGCTCGACCGAGCTGGCGGCGTTCTGGCGCTATGTCGACGGCGCGCCGGACAGCGATCAGGCGGCGGCCTATTCGCGGCTGATGGCGGCCAGCCAGGCGATGGTGGCGGCCGAGACGCTGGCGGTGTGCCCGCTGGGCGGCGTGCGCTGCCTGCTGGATATCGGCGGCGGCGAGGGTGCGTTCCTGCGCGCCGCGCTCGACGCGACGCCGGGGCTGAGCGGCATCGTCTTCGACCTGCCGCCGGTGGCCGAGCGGGCACAGACGGCGCTGAACGCCGCCGGGCTGGGCGCGCGCGCCCGGGCGGTGGGGGGAAGCTTCCTCGACGACCCGCTCCCCGAAGGCGCCGATGCGGTGTCGCTGGTGCGGGTGCTCTACGACCACGACACCCCGGTGGCGCGGCGAATCCTGTCTGCGGCGATTCGCGCGCTTCCGCCGGGCGGGCTCCTGATTCTGTCCGAGCCTATGTCGGGCGGCGCCCGGCCGACCCGGGCCGGGGACGCGTATTTCGGAATGTACACCGCGGCGATGACCAGCGGCACGCCCAGATCGGCGGCGGACCATGTCGCGCTGCTCACCGAGGCCGGTTTCACCGAAGCCAAGGCCCTAAGGGCGCGGCAGCCGTTCATCACCCGTGTGATCACCGCGCGGAAGCCGGAACCGGGCGCTTAAGGCGCCGGTAAGAAACATTACGTAATGCATAATTGACATTACATACTGTAAGTTTAAACTGACAGTATGTGAAGACCCGCCCAGGCCGGGGCATCCCGGAAACCGGGCCAAGGACAAGGGGAGTGCCGATGCTGACCGATGCAGTGCTGATGCGCGCACCCCTCTCGCTCTCGGTCGAAACCGTCGGGCTGAAGGATCCCGAGGTCGACGAAGTCGTCGTCGAGATCTCGCATTCTGGCATTTCGACAGGGACCGAAAAGCTTTTCTGGAACGGCACGATGCCGCGCTTTCCGGGCATGGGCTATCCGCTGGTGCCGGGCTACGAGTCCACCGGCGTGGTGGTCGAGGCCGGGGCGCTGGCCGGGATCAAGCCGGGCACCAGGGTCTTCGTGCCGGGGGCCGACTGCTATCGGGACGAGGTGCGCGGCCTGTTCGGCGGCGCGGCACGCCACGTTATCACACCGGCCAACCGCGTCGTTCCCGTCGACCCGGACCTCGGCGCCGCTGGCGCGCTGTTGGCGCTGGCTGCCACCGCCCGTCACGCCCTGGCCGGGCTCGACCGGGCGCTGCCGCAGCTGATCGTCGGCCACGGCGTGATGGGCCGGCTGTTGGCGCGGCTGACCATCGCCGCGGGCGGCGCCCCGCCCACGGTCTGGGATCTGGCGCTCGAGCGGCGCGCGGGCGAATACCCCTACCGTGTGCTGCGCCCCGATGACGACCCGCTGCGGGCCTATGACACGATCTATGACGTGTCGGGCGACCCGAATGGGCTCGACGGCCTGATCGGCCGGCTGGCCAAGGGCGGCGAGATCGTGCTGGCGGGCTTCTACGCCCATCCGCTCAATTTCGCCTTCCCGCCCGCCTTCATGAAGGAGGCGCGCTTCCGCATCGCCGCGGAATGGACCCACCAGGACATGCTGGCCACGCGAATGCTGATCGACGAGGGCCATCTGAGCCTGGACGATCTGATCACCCACCGCATGCCCGCAGCCCGGGCCGAGGAGGCCTACGTCACCGCCTTCGACGATCCGTCCTGCCTGAAGATGATGCTCGATTGGGAGCCCCCGAATGACCGCACTTGATGACCGCGTCCCGGACCTGACCGGCGACGCCATTGCCGACAACGACGCCCGCCTGCGCGACGAGGCGAACGCGCCGATGGACGAGATCCCGGTGGCCGAGCCGACCAAGAAGACCCAGATCATCGCGATCTACGGCAAGGGCGGCATCGGCAAGTCCTTCACCCTCGCCAACCTCAGCCACATGATGGCCGAGCAGGGCAAGCGGGTGCTGCTGATCGGCTGCGACCCGAAGTCCGACACCACCTCGCTGCTGTTCGGCGGCAAGGCCTGCCCGACGATCATCGAGACCTCGACCGCGAAGAACCTGGCCGGCGAGCCGGTGCAGATCGGCGACGTGTGCTTCAAGCGCGGCGGCGTCTTCGCGATGGAGCTGGGCGGCCCCGAAGTCGGCCGCGGCTGCGGCGGGCGCGGCATCATCCACGGCTTCGAGCTGCTGGAGAAGCTGGGCTTCCACGACTGGGACTTCGACTACGTGCTGCTGGATTTCCTCGGCGACGTGGTCTGCGGCGGCTTCGGCCTGCCGATCGCGCGCGACATGTGCCAGAAGGTGATCGTGGTCGGCTCGAACGACCTGCAGTCGCTCTACGTCGCCAACAACGTCTGCTCGGCGGTGGAGTATTTCCGCAAGCTGGGCGGCAATGTCGGCGTCGCGGGCATGGTGATCAACAAGGATGACGGCACCGGCGAGGCCGCGGCCTTTGCGGAGGCGGTCGACATCCCGGTGCTGGCCGCGATCCCGGCGGATGACGACCTGCGCCGGAAATCCGCGAACTACCAGATCGTCGGCACCGCCGATGGCCCCTGGGGCGCGCTGTTCGGCGAACTGGCCGAGAACGTCGCCGTGGCGCCGCCGACGCATCCGACGCCGCTGGACCAGGACGGGTTGCTGGGCCTGTTCTCGGCCTCGGAAACCGGCGCGGACGTGGTGCTCGAGCCTGCGACCGATGCCGACATGCGCGGCAAATACGCGAAGCCGCGCGAGAGCCTGGAAGTGATCTATGACGATGCCTGAGCCCGTCCTCCCAACAAGATCGGGCTGGGTGACGGGCCCCGATCCGGCCCTGCGCCGGATCCGCCACGCGGCAGTCGGCGCGAGCCCCGTGCGGGTTCGGGGGCCCGGTCCCGCGGTCAATGCACGGCATCCCGAAAGGAAGGAAGCATGACGGACGAAGTCCGGTATGACGACACCCGCAACGTCCCGGTCCTGACCGGCGACGCGCCCGGACCGGCGGCAGCCGCCTCTGGCGGCGCACCGGCCGAGCCGGCGGGCGCGGGGCTGGGATGTCATGCCGGAGCGAAAGAAATGCGCAGCGCGGCCGAGCAGGCGGGACAGTCCGACCTGCTGGAGCGCTACGCGAAGGACTACCCCCTGGGGCCGCATGACAAGCCGCAAAGCATGTGTCCTGCGTTTGGCTCCTTGCGGGTAGGGCTGAGGACGCGGCGGGTGGCGACTGTTCTCTCTGGTTCAGCCTGCTGCGTCTTCGGCCTGTCCTTCGTCAGTCATTTCTACGGCGCGCGCCGCTCGGTCGGCTACGTGCCGTTCAATTCAGAGACCCTCGTCACAGGCAAGCTGTTCGAGGATATCCGCGACGCCGTCCACGAAATGGCCGACCCCGATCGCTATGATGCGATCATCGTCACGAACCTGTGCGTGCCGACAGCATCAGGCGTACCACTTAGGCTGCTGCCAAAGGAAATCAACGGTGTGCGGATCGTCGGCATCGACGTGCCGGGATTCGGAATTCCGACCCACGCCGAAGCAAAGGACGTGCTGGCCGGCGCCATGCTGGCCTATGCCCGCGCCGAGGTCGCCGCCGGCCCGGTGCCTGCGCCCGCCGCCGGCAAGACCGACCGGCCGACGGTGACGCTGCTGGGCGAGATGTTCCCCGCCGACCCGATGACCATCGGCGGCCTGCTGGATCCGCTGGGCCTGGCCGCCGGGCAGACGGTGCCGGTGCGCGACTGGCGCGAGCTCTACGCCGCGCTGGACTGCTCGGCCGTGGCCGCGATCCACCCGTTCTACACCGCCGCCGTGCGCGAGTTCGAGGCCGCGGGCCGGCCGATCCTGGGCTCGGCGCCGGTCGGCGTCGAAGGCACCGAAGCCTGGCTGAAATCCGTGGGCGACCTGCACGGGCTGCCGGCGGCGAAGGTCGACGCGGCGCTGAACGCCGCGCTGCCCGCGATCCGGGCGGGGCTGCAGGCCGCGCCGATCGACGGGACGATCACGCTGTCGGGCTACGAGGGCTCCGAGCTGCTGGTCGCCCGGCTGCTGATCGAGAGCGGCGCGAATGTGCCTTACGTCGGAACGGCCTGCGCGAAATCGCCTTGGTCGGCCGAGGATGCGGCCTGGCTGCGCGCCCGCGGTGTGACGGTCAAGTTCCGCGCCTCGCTGGAGGACGACGCCGCCGCGATGGAGGGCGTGAAGCCGGACCTGGCGATCGGCACCACGCCGGTCGTGCAGAAGGCCAAGGAGCTGGGCATCCCGGCGCTCTACTTCACCAACCTGATCTCGGCCCGCCCGCTGATGGGGGCTGCCGGGGCAGGGCCGCTGGCCGCCGTGGTGAACGCGGCGATGGGCAACAGGGACCGCATGCACCGGATGAAGGCGTTCTTCGAGGGCGTCGGCTCGGGCGATACCGCGGGCGTCTGGGAAGGCGATCCGACCCTGCGGCCGGAGTTCCGCGAGCGGCACCAGAAGAAGCTCGAGAAGCAGGCGCGGGCCGCCAAAGCGGCGGAGATGATCTGATGTCGCGCGTCCCGCATATCGCCCCGGAAACGGCGCCCGGCAACCGCATGGCAAGCGTCCGGCATCCGTTCGGTCATGGAGGCGGCACATGCTGATCCAGGACCACGACCGGGCCGGGGGCTATTGGGGCGCCGTCTACGCCTTCACCGCGCTCAAGGGGTTGCAGGTGGTGATCGACGGCCCGGTCGGTTGCGAGAACCTGCCGGTGACGTCCGTCCTGCATTACACCGACGGGCTGCCGCCGCATGAGTTGCCGATCGTTGTCACGGGTCTGGGAGAGGAAGAGCTGGGCCGCGAGGGGACCGAGGGCGCGATGAAGCGCGCCTGGGGGACGCTCGATCCGGCGCTGCCCGCTGTGGTCGTGACGGGGTCCATCGCCGAGATGATCGGCGGCGGCGTCACGCCGGAGGGCACCAACATCCAGCGCTTCCTGCCGCGCACCATCGACGAGGACCAGTGGCAGTGCGCCGACCGCGCGATGACCTGGGTCTTCACCGAGTTCGGCATGACCAAGGGCCGGATGCCGCGGCTCAGGAAGCGCGAGGAGGGGAGCAAACCCCGCGTCAACATCCTCGGGCCGATGTACGGCACCTTCAACATGCCCTCGGACCTGGCCGAGATCCGCCGCCTGGTCGAAGGCATCGGCGCCGAGGTCAACATGGTGATGCCGCTGGGCACCCATCTGGCCGACATCGCGCGGCTGGTCGACGCCGACGCCAACATCGTGATGTACCGCGAGTTCGGCCGCGGCCTTGCCGAGGTGCTGGAAAAGCCCTACCTGCAGGCGCCGATCGGGGTCGAGAGCACGACGCTGTTCCTCGAGAAGCTGGGCGAGATCCTCGGTCTCGACCCGCAGCCCTTCATCGAACGCGAGAAGCATTCGACGCTGAAGCCGGTCTGGGACCTGTGGCGCTCGGTGACGCAGGATTTCTTCGCCACGGCGAATTTCGGCATCGTCGCCAACGAGACCTACGCCCGCGGCATCCGCAAGTACCTCGAGGACGATCTCGGGCTGCCCTGCGCCTTCGCCGTCGCCCGCGTCGCCGGGCGCAAGACCGACAATGACGAGGTCCGCCGGCTGGTGGCCGAGGAGCGGCCGCTGGTGCTGATGGGCTCGATCAACGAGAAGATGTACCTGGCCGAGGCCAAGGGCGGCTTCGGGCCGCAGCCGGCCTTCATCCCGGCCTCGTTCCCGGGCGCCGCGATCCGGCGCGCCACAGGCACGCCGTTCATGGGCTATGCCGGCGCGACCTACCTGCTGCAGGAGGTCTGCAACGGCCTCTTCGACGCGCTGTTCCACATCCTGCCGCTGGGCGCGGAGATGGATGCCGGGGCGGCCACCCCCACCAAGCTGCGCCGCGACCTGCCCTGGGACGCCGAGGCGCAACGCATGCTCGACGAGATCGTCGCGCGGCATCCGGTGCTGACCCGGATCTCGGCCGCGCGCAACCTGCGCGACGCAGCCGAAAAGGCCGCGCTGGATGCGGGCGAGGACAAGGTCGGCCGCGACACGGTCGCCGCCCTTGCCCCGCAACCGACAAAAACCCCGAAGGAGGAGATCTGAAATGCTAGCACGACAGCACAGCCTGAGCCGCGCGAAGGGCAGCGGCTATGAATACGGGCTCTATTTCACGCTGGTCTTCGCGATCTCGCTGGTCCCGGCGGCGGCGCGCATGGTGCTGCCCCGGCGCGGCCAGCCCCGCAGGTTCTTCGTCACCCACGCCTGGCAGATGGCCGGCGAGGTGACGCCACGGATTTTCTCGGCGCTGTGAGACGGCACCGGGAAAACGCCATTCCGGATCTCGTCAGAGTTTCGGGATAGCTCCGTCCCGCATGGGGCGGGGCACCCTGGCCGCGAGGGTTCCGCGGCATCGGTCTGACAACTCCAAGGAGGATAGTCGATGGCTGATAATACTGGCCTGTCGTTCACGGGCCTGACCGATGACCAGGCGCAGGAACTGCACAGTGTCTACATGAGCGGGCTGACCTTGTTCAGCATCGTCGCGATTGTGGCGCACCTCGCGGTTTTCATCTGGCGTCCCTGGTTCTGAGGAGGAACGCATCATGGATATGAGCAAGTTCTACAAGATCTGGCTGGTGTTCGACCCGCGCCGCGTTTTCGTGGCGCAGGGCGTGTTCCTGTTCCTGCTGGCAGCGATGATTCACCTCGTCCTGCTGAGCACGGACCACTACAACTGGTTCGAGATCGCAGCTGCGAAGGCCGCCGGGGGCTGAAGCCTTTGGACGGGTCGCGCTGCGGGTCGATACCTGCGTCGTGGAGCCAACGAAACATGCTGCGGGCGGGCCGCCGCCCGGCCGCAGCAGACCCACCTATGACGGCGCGCCGCTGTGGTGCCAGCCGCCGAAAGCGGAGACAGAAGTATGGCTTTGCTGAGCTTCGAAAAAAAATATCGCGTCCGCGGGGGGACGCTTGTTGGCGGTAGCCTGTTCGACTTCTGGGTCGGGCCGTTTTATGTCGGCTTCTTCGGGGTTACCACGGCATTCTTTGCAGCCCTTGGGACCATCCTGATATTCTACGGGGCGGCGATCGGGCCGACCTGGAACCCCTGGCTGATCTCGATCTATCCCCCGAAGATCGAACACGGCCTGGCGTTCATGCCGCTCGAAGAGGGCGGGTTGTGGCAGCTGATCACCATCTGCGCGCTGGGCGCGTTCGGCAGTTGGGCGCTGCGCGAGGTCGAGATCTGCAACAAGCTGGGCATCGGCTATCACGTGCCCTTCGCCTTCGGCGTCGCGATCGTGGCCTACGCCACGCTGGTGGTGGTCCGGCCGCTGTGGATGGGCGCCTGGGGATACGGCTTCCCCTATGGTATCTGGACCCACCTGGATTGGGTTTCGAACACCGGCTACCAGTACGGCAACTTCCACTACAACCCGGCGCACATGATCGCGGTGAGCCTCTTCTTCACCACGACGCTGGCGCTGGCGCTGCACGGCTCGCTGATCCTCTCGGCCACCAACCCGACCGAGAAGGAGATCCGCACGCCGGATCACGAGGACACCTATTTCCGCGACTTCATCGGCTATTCGGTGGGCCCGCTGGGGATTCACCGCCTGGGCCTGCTGCTGGCGCTGAACGCGGGGCTGTGGTCGGCGATCTGCATCGTCATCTCCGGCACCGTCTGGGAGGACCAGTGGCTGTACTGGTGGGATTGGTACCTGTTCCTGCCCTTCTGGGCCGACCTTTGAGGAGGGCGTGAAAATGGCACTCGAATATCAGAACATCTTCACGCAGGTGCAGGTCCAGGGTCCGCCCGAGATGGGCATGGCGGTCGAGGAGGGCTGGAACTCCGACCGGGTCGGCAAGGGCGGCTTCTCGAAGCTGCTGGGCTGGCTGGGCAACGCGCAGCTGGGCCCCGTCCACCTGGGCGTGTTCGGGGTGATCAGCCTGGTCGCCGGGGCGCTGTGGTTCTTCATCGTCGGGGTCAACTTCTGGATCCAGGTCGATTTCAACCCGGCGCGCTTCCTGCGCGACCTGTTCTACCTGTCGCTGGATCCGCCGGCGCCCGAGTACGGGCTGTCGATGCCGCCGCTCAACGAGGGCGGGTGGTACATCATCTCCTCGTTCTTCCTGCTGGTGGCCGTGATCGCCTGGTGGGTGCGCAGCTACAGCCGGGCCAGGGCGCTGGGCATGGGGTACCATGTCTGCTGGGCCTTCGCCTCGGCGATCTGGCTGTTCCTGGTGCTGGGCTTCATCCGCCCGATCCTGATGGGCAGCTGGTCCGAGGCGGTGCCCTTCGGCATCTTCCCGCACCTGGACTGGACGAACGCCTTCTCGCTGCGCTACGGGAACCTGTTCTACAACCCGTTCCACGGGCTCTCGATCGTCTTCCTCTACGGCTCGACGCTGCTGTTCGCGATGCATGGCGCGACGATCCTGGCGGTGACACGCCTGGGCGGCGACCGCGAGATCGAGCAGATCGTCGACCGCGGCACGGCGTCCGAGCGGGCGGGCCTGTTCTGGCGCTGGACCATGGGCTTCAACGCCACGATGGAATCCATCCACCGCTGGGCCTGGTGGTTCGCGGTGCTGAGCACGCTGACCGGCGGCATCGGCATCCTGCTGACCGGGACGGTGGTCGACAACTGGTACGAATGGGCGGTCCAGCACGGCTACGGGCCGGTCTACCCCGAGGACTTCCAGTTCGATATCCCCGGTACCGGATACTGAAGACTTTCGCGGGCGGCGCAGCGCCGCCCGCGCTCCGCAACCCCTCCCCCGTCTTTGGCGGGATCCTGACACCGCATTGGCCCCCGTGCCAATGCGGTTTTTTCCTTGCTCCGCCAGCCTTTCATAGCGGCGAGCGCCGCGTTACGCTGGGGCAGTCGAATCCGCCGCCAGGCGGGGCCGGAGATTGACCCGAATGCCGGTTGTGGTATACCACGTACCAAGCGCGGCGCAGCAGAGGGGTGAGGCATGTTTCTGTCCGAGTACCAGGCCAAGGAGATCCTGCACCAGTACGGCGTGCCGGTGCCGCAGGGCCGGATCGCGTCCTCGTCGGCCGAGGCCGAGGCGCGGTGCCGCGAGCTCGATACCGCCAAGTTCGTCGTCAAGGCGCAGATCGGCGCCGGCGGGCGCGGTCTTGCCGGCGGGGTGAAATTCGCGGCAACTCCAAGCGCGGTCGCCAAGGCGGCGGGGCAGATGCTGGGCTCGCGGCTGGTGACCGAGCAGACCGGCGCGCAGGGCGAAAAGGTCGAGCGCGTCTATGTCGAGGAGGCGGTCGAGATCGCGCAGTCGCTCTACCTCGCGGTGGTGATCGACCAGGCGCAAGCGCGGCCGACGCTGCTGGCCTCGGCCGAGGGCGGCGAGGAATTCGAGTCCAAGGTCAGCCGCGACGAGAGCATCCTGCACAAGCTGACGCTGAACCCCGCGGGCAAGATCGACGACGCCGCGCTGACCGACTTCCTGGGCAAGATCGGGCTGACCGGCGACGCCGCCGCCAAGGCCACCGCGCTGGCCCATGCGGCGATCGAGGCGTTCTTCAAGAACGACGTGACGCTGCTGGAGATCAACCCGCTGGCGGTCACTGCCAAGGGCGAGGTGCTGGCGGTCGACGCCAAGATGGTGATCGACGACAACGCGCTCTACCGCCACCCCGAACTGGCCGAACTGGCCGCCGAGGCGCCGGTGCCCGAGGTCGAGCGCCGGGCGCGCGACAGCGAGATCAACTACGTCAAGATGTCGGGCAATATCGGCATGGTGGTGAACGGCGCCGGGCTGGGCCTGGCCACCAACGACATGCTGATCGCCAAGGGTGGCAAGCCCGCGAACTTCATGGACATCCGCACCACCGCCACCAGCTTCCAGATCGCCAACGGCGTGCGTCTGCTGCTGGAGGACAAGAACGTGCGGGTGATCCTGGTCAACATCCATGGCGGCGGCATGACCACCTGCGACACGGTCGCCGAGGGCATCAGCTTCGCCTATTCCAAGTCCGACCGGAAGCCGCCCATCGTCTACCGCGCCGCCGGGCAGAACGCCGACTGGTCGTACCGCGTGATGGCCGACCGCCGGCTGCCCTTCACCCCCGTCCAGACCATGAGCGAGGCGGTCGCCCAGGCCGTCCAGATTGCCGGAGGCCGCTGATGTCCGTCCTGATCAACGCCGACACCAAGGTCATCGTCCAGGGGATCACCGGACGGGCCGGGACGTTCTACACCGACCTCGCCGTGCGCTACGGCTCGGAATACGTGGGTGGCGTGCGCCCGGGCAAGGGCGGCAGCACGCATGTCGGCCTGCCGGTCTTCGACACCGTGGCCGAGGCGGCCAAGGAGACGCAGCCCGACGCCAGCCTGATCCTGGTGCCCGCGCACAAGGCCGCCGAGGCGATGATCGAGGCGATCGAGGCCGGCATCGGCCTGATCACCTGCGTCACCGAGCGGGTGCCGGTGCTGGACATGGTGCGGGTGCGCGCAGCGCTCGAGGGCTCGCAGACGGTTCTGATCGGGCCCAACAGCCAGGGCATCCTGACCCCGGGCGAGTGCAAGATCGGGGTGATGTCGACTACCGACGCCAGTCCCGGCCGGGTGGGGATCGTCTCGCGCTCGGCCTCGCTGACCTCCGAGATCGTGGCGCAGACCACCAAGGCGGGCCTCGGCCAGACCACGACCATCGGCGTGGGCGGGGACCCGATCCACGGGCTGGGCTTCCGCCGTTGCCTGGAACTGTTCAAGGACGACCCGGCGACCGAGGGCGTGGTGCTGATCGGCGAAATCGGCGGCACCGAAGAGGAAGAGGCCGCCGAGTACCTCGCGGCCGGGGACTACGGCAAGCCGGTGGTGGCGCTGGTGGTGGGCGAGCACGCCCCCGAGGGCCGGCGCATGGGCCATGCCGGCACGGTGTCGATGTTCGGCTCGCGCACCGTCGAGGAAAAGGCCCGCCGCCTGGCCGAGGCCGGCGTGGTCATCGCCCGCGACGCCGATGACGTGGCCCCTGCGATGGCCCGCGCGCTGGGCGCCTGAGCGCGGCGGCGCGCGCCCTGCCGGCCTGCGCCGGGCGCCGGCTCCCCGAAAGGAACGAAGGAAGCGATAATGACCGAGAAGATGCGTGCCGTGATCGCCGCCGAACCCGGCGGCCCCGATGTCCTGAGCCTGGGCGAGGCCGACAAGCCCGAGCCCGGCCCCGGCGAGGTGCTGATCAAGGTGCTGGCCACCGGGGTGAACGGCCCCGACCTGGTGCAGCGGCGCGGCCATTACCCGCCGCCCAAGGGCGCCTCGCCGTTGCTGGGCCTCGAGGTCTCGGGCGAGATCGCGGCCCTGGGCGATGACGTGACCGCGTGGTCGGTCGGCGACGCGGTCTGCGCGCTGACGAATGGCGGCGGCTATGCCGAATACGTCGCCGTCGACGCGACCCATTGCCTGCCGATCCCCGAGGGCGTCGACCCGGTCGACGCCGCGGGCCTGTGCGAGACCTATTTCACCGTCTGGAGCAACGTCTTCCACGGTCACGAGGTGCCCGAGGGCGCGGTCTTCCTGGTGCATGGCGGCACCGGGGGCATCGGCTCGACGGCGATCCAGCTGGGCAAGGCGATGGGCTGCCGCGTCTTCTCCACCGCCGACGGGCCCGAGGGAGTGGCCTATGCCGAGGAGCTGGGCGCCGAGAAGGGGATCGACTTCCGCTCCGAGGATTTCGTGGGCATCGTGCGCGAGGCGGGCGGCGCCAACATCATCCTCGACATCATCGGCGGCGACTATGTCGCCCGCAACATCAAGGCCAGCGCACCGGATGCGCGGATCATCCAGCTGGCCTTCAACCAGGGCTCGAAGATCGAGATCGACCTGATGCCGCTGATGCTCAAGCGGCTGAACCTGACCGGCTCGACCCTGCGCTCGCGCGCGCCGGCGTTCAAGTCGGCGGTGGCGGCGGCGCTTCGGGCGCAGGTCTGGCCGAAATTCGGCGAGGGCAAGCTGAAGACGCTGACCGACACGGTGCTGCCGCTGGCCGAGGCCGCGAAGGCGCATGCGCTGATGGAGTCGGGCAAACACAAGGGCAAGATCCTGCTCAAGCCCTGAAGGCGCATGGGGGCGCTGCCCCCGCCGCCTTTCGGCGGCTCCCCCGGGATATTTCGGGACAGTGGAAGNNGCCGAGATGGGCGATTCCGTTTCGGCGGGGGATGCTCTAAGACAAGCAGGATGACCGTGCCCATGCCCCTGTCGGACGATCAGGCCGCCGCCCATGACCTGGTGGCCGAGACGCTGCGCGCGGCGGGGGTCGATATCGACCGCGAGAGCGTCGAGCCCCCGGGCAAGCGGCGGCCCTCGACGATCGCGGTGCTGGGCAAGGCGGGGTCGGGGAAGACGCTGCTGCTCGCCCGGCTCGCCGAGGCGGTGCAGGCGGCCGGTGCCGAGGTGATCTCGGGCGACTGGGAGGGGCGCAGGCGCAAGGACCGGCGGACGCTGGCGATCCTGGCGCCGACCAACAAGGCGGCGAGCGTGCTGCGCCAGCGGGGGGTGGCCGCGACGACCATTCACCGGATCCTCTACACGCCGGTCTACGACCCGGAATACGAGAAGATCGCGATCTGGCTGGCCGAGGGCGGGCCGCGGCCCAGCGTCGAGGGGCTGGCGGAGCCGGCGCTCGATCGCGCCAAGGCGTTCTATGACGAGCACAAGTCGATCCCCGGTGCGCTGGCCGCCGCCGGGCTGCGCGGATCGGACTTCATCACCGGGTGGAAGCGGCGCGAGGATCCGCTGGATATCGGGTTCGTGGACGAGGCCTCGATGCTGGACCAGAAGCAGCTGGAGGACCTGCAGGAGATCTTCGCCACGCTGATCCTGTTCGGCGACCCGGCGCAGCTGGCGCCGGTGGGGCAGTCGGGCGAGATGTGCTTCGACGCGCTGCCCGAGGCGCGCAAGCCGTATCTGAACCTGATCCACCGGCAGGCCGCCGACAACCCGATCCTGGAGCTGGCGCACGCGCTGGGGGATCCGGAGCTTGGCTTCGGGGACTTCGAGCGGCGGGTCGAGGCGCTGGCGGCGCAGGACGACCGGGTGGTGGTGGCGCCGCGCGTCGATGCGCAGATGATGGCGCGCGCGCCGGTCCTGGTCTGGCGGAACGCCACGCGGGTACGGCTTATCCAGGCGTTCCGGGGGGCCTATGGCGCGCCGCTGGACGCGCTGCTGCCGGGCGAGCCGCTGATCTGCGACGGCATCGAGCTGCCGCTCAAGCATCGCAAGAAGCGGCTGGACCTGGAGGCGCGTGGGCTGATCAAGGGGGCGCAGGCGATCTATCTGGGCCCCGGGCGCAAGCCGGGCTTCTCGCGGCTGCACGTGGTCGGGGCCGAGGACCCGCAGGTCAACGCCGCCACCATCATCAAGATCGAGCTGCCGGGCGAGGAGGAGCCGTTCATCGCCTCGGCCGCGACCATGGGCGCGGCCTTCCTGCACGGCGCCGCCTGCACCATCCACAAGGCGCAGGGCAGCCAGTGGCCCGAGGTGCAGGTCTTCGCACCGGACCTCTACGCCGCCTCGCGGGCGGGGCGGGTGGAGGCGGGGATCCCGCTGTGGAAGCGGCTGGCCTATGTCGCGATCACCCGGGCCGAGACCCGGCTGCATTGGGTCACGCGCTATCGGCTGGCGCGGCCGCAGGAGCCGCTGAGCACCGACGACCTGGTCGCTGCGCCCAAGCTGGAGCTGACCGGCAGCGACTGAGCACCATGGCCGGACGAGCCGACCGACCGGTGGCTTCCTTCATAGGCCACTTCCCGGGCAGGGCATCCGGGCGCGCTCGGCGGGTATCGGCCGGCCGCGGATCTGCTTGGAACCTTATCCGTCTCGCGCCGTTGTTGGGGCGAGGCCAGGAACGGCCCGAACGAGGGAAACAAGGAGACCACGCCATGAAAACGCAGATTCTCGCGGCCACCATGGCTGCCGCGATCGGAACCGCCGGCATTGCTGCCGAAAACGATGCGCCCAAGGCCACCAAGCCCGAGGCCGGCATCAAGGCCGGCATGCTGACCTGCGAGCTGACCGGCGGCAAGAACTTCGTCGTGATCTCGGAGGCCGAGTACGCCTGTACGTTCGACGTGGCCGGCAGCGACGAGACCGAGCGGTACACCGCCGAGATCGACAAGCTGGGCATCGACCTCAGCGTCGAGAAGGCCGAGACGATCAAATGGGCCGTCATCGCGGCCACCGGAACCTTCGATCCGGGCCTGATCAGCGGCGACTATGTCGGCGTGAGCGCCGATGCCGCCTTCGGCCTGGGCGCCGGTGCGCGGGTGCAGGTTGGCGGTGTCGACGACAGCATCACCCTGCAACCCGTCAGCGTGTCCGGCCGCAAGGGTATGGGCATCGCCGTCGGCGTGGAGCACATGAAGCTCGACTATCAGGGGTCCGAGAGCTGACCCACCCGGCTCTCGACCATGGAAGGCGCGCTCCCGTGCGGGGCGCGCCTTTTTTCATGCGCTCAGGGCCATTTCGCCACCGGCGGCAGGCTCATCAGCACCGCCTCGGGGTTGTGGCCGGTCTCCAGGCCGAACTTGGTGCCGCGGTCGTAGACCAGGTTGAACTCGGCATAGCGGCCGCGGCGGATCAGCTGCCACTCGCGGTCCTCCTCGGTCCAGGGCTCCTTGAGGTGCTTTTCGGTGATCGGCAGGAAGGCCTCGAGGAAGGCNNTCGCCGGTGCAGTGGTCGTCGTAGAAGATGCCGCCCACCCCGCGCGGCTCGTTCCAGTGCTTGATCATGAAATATTCGTCGGCCCAGGCCTTGTAGCGCGGGTAGTAGTCCGGGTCGTGCAGGTCGCAGCGCGCCTTGAGCGCGGCATGGAAGGCCGCCGTGTCCTCGGGCACCTCGACCATCGGGTTGAGGTCCGAGCCGCCGCCGAACCACCAGGCGCCGGGGGTCCAGAACATCCGCGTGTTCATGTGCACCGCGGGCGTCTTGGGGCTGCGCATATGCGCCACCAGCGAAATGCCCGAGGCCCAGAAGCGCGGGTCGTCTTCCAGCCCCGGGATGCCCTTGCGCGCGGTCAGCGACCGCTGCGCCTGCTCGCCCAGCTGGCCGTAGACGGTCGAGATGTTGACGCCCACCTTCTCGAACACCCGGCCGCCGCGCATCACGCTCATCACGCCGCCGCCGGCGTCGTCCTCGCCGGGGCTGGCGCGGCGGGTTTCCTTGCGCTCGAACCGGCCCGGCGGAAGTTCGGCGAAGGGGCCCCAGTCCTGCTCGTCCTCGAGCGCCTCGAAGGCGGCGCAGATCCGGTCGCGCAGCTCGGCGAACCAGGCGCTGGCACGGGCTTTGCGGTCGTCGAACGGGTCTTGGGCTGTCATTCCACCTGGCTCCTGAACTCTGCCATCCCTTTCAAGGCGGCGGGGCGCGGAGTGTCAACCGCATTGCGCGGCTGACATCGCCTCTCGGTTGCGCTAGGGGAGGGATGCGACCTTGGATCATGGCCCGCTCCTTCCACTGTCCCGAAATATCCCGGGGGGTCTGGGGGGCTGGTCCCCCAGCACCTGACCCGGGATCTCGCGCAAGCCGCAAACCCCAGACGCACTGTCCCATCGGACCACCGCCCATGTATCGCCGCTTCGAAAACCTGGTCGATCCCTTCGCGCCCCATGAAGGCGGGACGCCGCCGCGCACGCTCTGGGCCTATCTGAAGACCCAGTACGGGCCGTTCCGCCGCTGGATGTGGGTCCTGGCCGTCACCGGCTTCGCCGTGGCCGTGGTCGAGGCCTGGATGATCTTCTATGCCGGGCGGCTGGTCGACCTGATGGCCGCGGACGCCGAAGGCGGTTTCTGGGCCGCGCACGGGCCCGAGCTGCTGCTCGCCGCGCTGGTCGTCCTGTTCCTGCGCCCCGCCGCCATCGGGCTGAACAAGCTGTTCCTGGAACAGACGCTGGTCAGCAACATGCAGGAGCAGGTGCGCTGGCGCGCGCATACCCACCTGTTGGGCCAGTCGGCGGGGTTCTTCCAGAACGATTTCGCCGGGCGGCTGACCAACCGGGTGATGCAGCTGGGCCCGGCGGTCGAGGACGCGACCTACATGGCCTTCGAGGCGGTCTGGTACGCGCTGGTCTACGTCACCAGCGCGCTGATCGTGCTGGGCGGGATCGACTGGCGCATCGCGCTGCCGCTGGCGGTCTGGCTGGGGCTCTATGTCGCCTACACCCGCGCGATGGCGATCCGGGTGGCGAAGGCCTCCGAGAAATGGTCGGACGCGCGCTCGCTGGTCACGGGCCGGGTGGTCGACGCCTACACCAATATCGAGAGCGTCAAGCTCTTCGCCGGCGGCGCCCGCGAGGAGGCCTACGTGCTGAGCGCGATGCGTCGGCTGCGGCTCAGGATGCAGCGCTTCCTGCGGTTGATGACCGAGCTGGGCTTCGTGCTGAACGCGCTGAACGGGCTGCTGATCGTCAGCGTCGTCGGCACGGCGATCTGGTTGTGGAGCGCCGGGCAGGTGAGCGTGGGCGAGGTCGCCGCGGCCTCGGCGCTGACGATCCGGCTGAACGGCATGAGCGGCTGGATCATGTGGGTCACGGTGCGGCTGTTCGAACATGCGGGCGTGATCCGCGAGGGGCTGCGCTCGATCGCGGTGCCGCAGGCGGTGACGGACAAGCCGGGCGCGCCGGCGCTGAAGTTGGGCGCGGGTCGGATCGAGTTCCGCGACGTGGTGCATCATTACGGCCGCGGGCAGGGCGGGCTCGACGGCGTCTCGCTAAGCATCGAGCCGGGCGAGAAGGTCGGGCTGGTCGGCCGCTCGGGTGCCGGCAAGTCGAGCCTGGTGAACCTGCTGCTGCGCTTCCGCGACGCCGAGGGCGGGCAGATCCTGATCGACGGGCAGAACGTCGCCGAGGTGACGCAGGACAGCCTGCGCGCCGCCATCGGCATGGTGACGCAGGACAGCAGCCTGCTGCACCGCTCGGTGCGGGCCAACATCCTCTACGGCCGGCCCGACGCGACCGAGGCGCAGATGATCGCCGCCGCGCAGCGCGCCGAGGCGCATGACTTCATCCAGGAGCTGCGCGATCCCAAGGGCCGCACCGGATACGACGCGCAGGTCGGCGAGCGCGGGGTGAAGCTGTCGGGCGGGCAGCGCCAGCGCATCGCCATCGCCCGGGTGATCCTGAAGGACGCGCCGATCCTGGTGCTGGACGAGGCGACCAGCGCGCTCGATTCCGAGGTCGAGGCGGCGATCCAGGACACGCTCTACGGCGTGATGGAGGGCAAGACCGTGATCGCCATCGCGCACCGGCTGTCGACGATCGCGCGGATGGACCGGATCGTGGTGCTGGACGAAGGCAGAGTGGTCGAAGAAGGCAGCCACGAGGCGCTGCTGGCGCAGGGCGGGCTCTATGCCGGGCTCTGGGCGCGGCAGTCGGGCGGGTTCCTCGGGACGGCGGCGGCGGAATAGGCGGTCGTCGCCGCGGGGGGCGCTGCCCCGCGCCGCCGTTCGGCGGCTTCCCCCCGGGATGTTTGGAAACCGGGAGAGGCGAGACTATCTGCAAGGGGGACGGGCGCGGCGAGGATGGGCTTGCGTCCGGGAAAGCGGTAAGGTCCACGGATGTTTCGGTTTTCAGGGCTGATCGACGCCTTCGCCCCTGCCGAGGGGGCGCCGCCGGGAACGCTGATCGCGTTCCTGCGCTGGATGCTGCGCGGGACCTGGAAGATCCTGCTGCTGGCGGCGCTGTTCGGCAGCCTGACGGGCGTGCTCGAGATCGCCTCGGCGTTCCTGATCGGCTGGGTGATCGACGGCGCTGTGGCGCATGGGGGGCCGGGCTATATCGCCGAGGCCTGGCCGGCGCTGCTGGCGGTGGCGGCGTTTTACGTGCTGCTGCGGCCGGGGATCATGGGGGTCAGCGCGGCGCTGAACGGGCTGTCGGTGACGCCGAACCTGGCGGCGCTGGCGCTCAACCGGCTGCACCGGCACGTGATCGGCCAGCAGATCCAGTTCTTCGACGACGATTTCGCCGGACGCCTGGCGCAGAAGGAGATGCAGGTGAGTTCGGCGCTGACCAGCATCGCGGTGGATGTCAGCCAGACCCTGTTCTTCGCCTTCACCACGCTGATCGGCGCGGCGCTCCTGATGAGCCAGGCCGACCCGGTGATGGCAGTGCTGCTGGGGGTGTGGCTGGCGGTCTACGTCGTGCTGATCGCCTGGTTCATCCCCCGTATCCGCAAGCGCGCCAAGGAACGCGCGGCGGCGCGGGCGGCGGTGACCGGGCAGCTGGTCGACACGCTGACCAACATGAAGACGGTCAAGCTTTTCGCCCATACCGAGCGCGAGGAATCCCAGGCCGCCGAGGGGATCGCCGCCTACCGCGAGGCGGCCGTGCATTTCGGCCGGCTGTCGACCGCGTTCCGGGTATGTCTGAACATCATCGCCGGGGCGCTGCCGGTGATCATGATCGGCTCGGCGCTGTGGCTGTGGCAGGCAGGCGCGACGACCGCGGGGATGATCGCCACCGCCGGGATTCTTTCGTCGCGCATCGGCCAGATGACCGGCTGGGTCAGCTTCACCGCGCTGGGCATCTTCCGCGATATCGGCGAGATCGAGGACGGGGTGCGCACCCTGACGCCCGAACACCGGGTGACGGATGCGCCGGACGCGATCGACCTGCCGCCGGTCAAGGGTGAGATCCGTTTCGATGACGTGCATTTCCGCTATGGCCGCAAGGCGGGCGGCGGGCTGAACGGGCTCAACTTCGAGGTCGCCCCGGGCGAGAAGGTGGCACTGGTCGGGGCCTCGGGCGCGGGCAAGTCGACGGCGCTCGCCGTGCTCTTGCGGCTCTACGACATCGAGGGTGGCCGGATCACCGTGGACGGCCACGACATCGCGCATGTCACCCAGGACAGCCTGCGGGGGCAGATGGCGATGGTCACGCAGGAAACGGCGATGTTCAACCGCTCGGCGCGGGACAACATCCTCTACGGGCGGCCCGATGCGGACGAGGCCGAGATGCTGCGCGCCGCCGCCCAGGCCGAGGCCGACGATTTCATCCGCGAGCTGCGCGACATCAAGGGCCGCGAGGGCTATGACGCGCATCTGGGCGAGCGGGGGGTGAAGCTGTCGGGCGGCCAGCGGCAGCGCATCGCGCTGGCCCGCGCGATCCTCAAGGACGCGCCGGTGCTGGTGCTGGACGAG
>JABAHR010019523.1_pt2 | contig 19464 bp, 18 predicted proteins | sample 7062101 | NCBI WGS metagenome assembly JABAHR01 (sample SAMN14534553, study PRJNA622989) | marine sediment metagenome | biome: marine biome [ENVO:00000428]; feature: marine pelagic biome [ENVO:01000023]; material: deep marine sediment [ENVO:00002113] | place: India: Gulf of Kutch | collected... | reverse complement strand
GACGTAGAGCGGCGTCGAGCGGAACACGTAGTCGACCCGCGGGCCAAAGTTGTCGCCGCGCCAGAGCCATGCGAGCTCGAGGTCCTCGAAGTTCTCGGCGTTGATCTGATCCAGAGGCGTGTAGCGCGTGTGCGCGGCGTTGCCGCCGATGTAGCGCCATTCCCCGTCTTGAGCCGTCGCTTGAGCGTGCCAGAGACAGGCGAGTGCAGCGAAGGCGCCCGCCCAGAGCCCATAGTCGCGGTGCGTAGTCATCGGCGTATCCCCCCGGATTGCGCGTCTTCTTTGTGTCGTGCCGTTCACGGTGCCGGAATCGGTACGTTGGCGAGCAGGGCCGGATCCGCCGGTAGCTCCTCCTCACCGTCTGGATAGTTATTCATTCTGAGCAGGAAAGCGAGAATGTCGGCGTATTGATCGGCGCTCAAACCGCCCGGATTGCTCTCCGGCATGGTCAAGGACATCACGGTCATGAGATCGCCCGCCGTCTGATGCACCCGGCCGCTGAACCAGCTGCGCGTGATCTCGACGTTGCGGTGGCAGTCCGCGCAGAGCTGGTTGAACCGTCGCTCGCCGCGCGAGGCCTGCGCCGCCGTGAAAAACGTGCTCGGAACTGCGGATCCGCCCGACATTGCGGCACACGCGCCGAGCTGCGCCGCCAAACCGCAAGCTCCGAGTAACAGCCCTAGCGTTCTGATCATTCCCCCATCCACCGACGCCCCTCGAATGGCCTTTATTCTAGTTCGAACAGGCGGGTCAGTAGACGTAGACCGCACCCGATTCGGGTGCAGAGTTATCCTCCTGCTCGCCGCCGATTCCGCGTGCACCGCTCTCCTCGCGCGGCGCGCCGATCACGAGCGTGTCACCGTCGCCGTCTATGGCAACGGCCATGCCGAACTCCGCGAACTCGGCCGTATTGGAGGCCTTGAGATAAGCAATCGGCGCCCAGGTCGAGCCGTCGCGCCGATACAGATACGCCGAGCCCGCATCGATCGCCGAGGCATCGAGCTGATCGCCATTGACGCCGCGCGCGGCGCTGTCCTCGAAGTGCGCCCCGACGAGCAGGCTGTCACCGTCTGCACTGAGGGACAGCGTCCAACCGAAATGCTGATTGGCCGATGCATGTGTGGGTTTGACGAATGCCGCCTGCGACCAGCCTGCATCGTCGCGTTCGAACACATAGACGGCACCGACCGCACGATCCGTCGGTTGATCGCTCGCACCGAGCGCAGCGTCGGGCGACCCGACGAGCGCGCTGTCCTCGTCGAACGCGCCGGCGGCGATCGTATTGCCGTCGGCGCTGACCGCCACGTCCGTGCCGAGTGCGTCGCCGATCTCCGCGTTCGAGGCAGTCAATCGCGCGGTCTCCGTCCATGTCTCGCCCGAGCGCGTGAACACGTAGATGGCCCCTCGGTTCACATCCTCGTTGTACGCCCCGACCGCAAGCGTGTCGCCGCTTGCATCGAAATTGACCGAGTAGCCGAACAGGACACCTTGGATATCCCAGTGCCCGGTCCCGGCGCGCGGTTTCAGATAGGCTTGCTGCGACCACGTGGCTCCATCGCGCGAGAACACGTACGCGGCACCCGATTGCGCTGCCGAATCGTCGCTCTGATCGCCATTGATGCCTCTGCCGGCACTGTCCTCACTGATGGCGCCGACAGCTAGCGTGTCACCGGTCGCATCGAGCGCGACATCGTGACCGAATTGATCACCATCGTCGACACCGCCGGTATTCGAGGCCTTGATATACGCTTGCTGCGACCACGTACCGCCTTGCCGCGTGAAGATATAGACGGCACCCGCATTGTCTAAGGAGTCATTTTCCTGGTCGCCATCGACGCCCGTGGCCGCGCTGTCCTCGGACATCGCGCCGACGGCGAGCGTGTTGCCGCCGTCGCTGAGCGCGAGCGAATAACCGAAACGATCGCTCGCATCGGTGTTGGAAGCTTTGAGATAAGCCTGTTGCGACCAGCCGCTGCCGCTGCGCGTAAAGATGTAGACGGCACCGGCATTGGGCGCGGAGAAGTCGTCCAGGTCCCCGCCGATTCCGGTCGCACCGCTGTCTTCTTGCAGCGCCGCAATGGCGAGCGTCGTACCATCGGCGCTGACGGCGACAGCTTCTCCGAAGCGCTCATACGCGCCTGCGTTCGAAGCCTTGATGTAGGTCGCCTCGGCGCCACCGAGTCCGGGCAGATCGTCGATGACCGCAGGCTCCTGCGCCGCAACGTGGACGGACGCGCCCGCGGCGTACGAGATTAGAAGAACGCCTAGGGAAGTCCTGCTGCTCACTGTACTCAGAAACCTCGCTGGCCGCTCTCTGCACCCATGGTATTCCTGACTTCTTCTCCCGTATCCAGGAGCGTGATGATCGATTCGTGCATGAGCAACATGTCGGGGGCGCCCTCTACGGCCGGCGCGCCGTGCACCGCGATTCGATCGCCGGGCTTGAGCGTATCTCTCGTCCAGCCTTCATTAGTCATGCTGGCGACCGTGCCGAGCAAACCATTCCAACGCACGACGCGGCCGTCCTCGCCGCGCACAGCGACGATGAGCATCGCGTGCGGGTTGATCATCTGTAGCTCGACGACGGTACCCTCGATCGTGATGAGATTTTCCTCGTCGTAGCGGCCGGCGAAACCATGGTGAGCAAGAACCTGACTCGTGAATATCGCGAGCGCCAACGCAAGCGTTAAATGCCGTAGGCTCATCGGAGACCTCCTCATAGCATCTATTCATTGTTCGTCGCGCCAGTATCGCACACATCTGATCGCGTATTGGCGCTTCCGTCAGGTGGCTAAGGGCCAGGGGGTCGCTGGTTCCGAGTCGCTCCAGGTCCATTGTTGTGGCATCGAAATTACCCCTTGCGAGGCCGTTCAGATCGACGAGCCGACGCTAGGAAAGGTCGAGGTGCCGCGCGTTTGGGGTATTCTTGAGATACCTTAAACGTTTCGGCGCGTACCGGCATCTAAGGGGTAATGGAAACGCAAATGCCTCGTCGGGATGTCCTCAGCCGGGGGCGGGAACCTGACTGGAAGATGGTCGAAATAATATGAAGACTGCAGCGCCGATTTTTTGGGCGATTCTCTGGACACTCGGTGCCGTTCACGCCGTCTCGGCGCAGAACCTCGTGGTTCGCAATGCGCACATACTGGACGGCAACGGCGGCACGATCGACACGGGCACGCTCGTCATTCGCAATGGGCGCATCTCCGCTTACGAGGAGGATTCCGATACCGCCGACTTCGACGTGCTCGACGCCGAGGGCATGATCGTGATTCCGTCGTTCACGGACGCCCACCGCCAGGTCGTTCGCGGCGACCCGGACGAATGGCTGGCGCAAGCCGAGGCGCACATGCGCGAGTATCTCGAGGCCGGCATCACGACGCTCGTGACCGTGGACGAGAATCTGGAGCCCGTGCTGACGCTGCGCGATCGACTGGAATCCTTGGAGTTCGAAGGGCCTCGACTGCTCGTGACGGGCCCCGTGCCGTTGACGAACGATGCGCAGGCTGTCGTCCCCGAAGCCGACTTGCGCGAAGCCGTGCAGAATCTGGCCTTCGAAGGGCTCGACGGCATCGCCTCGACCGTTCGCGCGAGCGCGCAAGGCGCAGAGCGACAAGCGTTATCGATCACACGGGACGAGGCCAACAACCAGGGCCTTCTGCTCATTACCCATGTCGATTCGGTGCGCGATGCAGAGGCAGCCGTTGCGGGTAACAGCGGTTATCTCACGCGAACACCGCACGTCGGCGAGTTCGATGCGGCGAGCGCACGCGGTCTCGTCAACGCCGGGCGCAATAACGCCGAGTACGGCACCGTCATGACGTCTACGCTCGCCGAGGCGATGCAAGCCGGTTCCAATTCACCGAGCCTCGCCAACGCGCGAACCTTGTGGGACGCAGGCATCATCTACGGCTATGGGTCTGCCTCTAGCTTACCGCCGAGGGAAGCCTTACAACGTGAGCTGGCAATTCTTCAGGAATCTTTCTCGAACGAAGAAATCCTCGCCATCATGACCAAGAACTCGTCCCTGGCCTCCCGGCGCGACGATGCGCTCGGAACGCTCGACAGAGGCAAGTTCGCCGACATGATTTTCCTGAACAGCGATCCGTTGGCCGATATCGAAAATCTGTTCGATATCGCACTCGTCATGAAGACGGGCCGGATCGTCGTCGACAATCGGTGAGGACAACAGAGGAGCTATAGAAANNCTGTATCCGTTCTCTTTCTGTCCTTGATGACATCCGCCGGTGTCGCCTGGGCACATCACTCGATCGACGCGGATTTCACCGCAGGCTCCGAACGGACGATAAACGTCGTCGCAAAAGAGTTTCGCTTCATCAATCCGCACCCGTACGTGACGGCCACCGAGACCAGCGCGACCGGCGAGGTGACTGAGTGGAGACTCATGCTCGACGACCGCTGGGAAATGGTCGAGTCGGGCTTCACGCGAACAACAATACAGCCCGGTGATGAGCTCGTCGTCAATGGGCTGCCGTCACGACGCGAGGCGACCACCCTCTACGTCAGAGTTCTCGAGCGCCCGTCCGACGGCTTCGTCTACCAAGAAGACGACGGCGAGGACTACGACGACGACTGACGGCGACTGACCGTTTGAATCAAAGGGGCTGCAGAAAAAGCTCGGCCGCTTTTACGCTGACCCCATCAATTCGGCGCTAGTTCTCCGGGAATCGCGCGATTCGATCTAGATTACTGGCGACCCAGACCTCACCGTTGAGCCGTATCGCCGCGCTCACGCGTTGCATCGCGGCATCGGCATCGGCGCCGCCGAGAACCGTGACGTCGAACGTCTGCGCATCGATCGCTATGGCCGACCAACCCGCCGTCGTGCAGCCGGGACCAGCACAGCCGGGATCGGCCGGAACGGCGCCCGCGCTCGTAAGGTTGCCGTCGGTGTCCCAACGGAAATTGTCGGGACGAATAGGTAGCGGCGCTCTGCCGATAGCCATGGGCATCTGGCTGCGATCGAAGCGGACGATCTCGTTCGTGCCGCTGGCGGCCACATAGAGGAAGCGCTCGTCTGCCGATACTTCGATACCGTTCGGCAGCGACATCTCCGTGCCGGCCAGCGTTTGCGGCTCACCGCCAGGCTGCCACTCGATGAGATGGCCGGTGATTTGACCGGGCTGCACGTCAGCATTGCTCACACCCTGGTCGCGCATGTACGTTGCGACGAAACCGCCGTTGCCAAGCCGGATGACGGCGTTGTGGTAACCGCCCTGATCTAGCAGCACACAACCCGTCCACGCGAGGCTCGGCGATGCGCCTGAGAGGTCGAGCTCATAGATCTCGATGGCTTCGCGCTCGCCGTGGCTCGTCGTGTAGAGGCTGAAACGCCGCGGCGCGATCTCGGCCGGGCTGATGCCGTGGACGTCGAAGGACTCGAGGTTCAGCGGACCCGGACAACCCGGGAACATCTCGGCGTCGTGCTGTTGGCTGAACGCCGCGCTGTGAATCAGCTCCGATGGAACGCCGTCCGCAGGATCGATCAGATACATGTTGCCGGGCGCGCGATGACCGGAGACGAGCACGAGGCCGGTGGAGCCGAGAGTCACGACTTCCTCGGGGACGACGAGATCGCAGATATACGTCAGTCCCTGCTCGTTCACGCAGTCCGCAGAGGCTACGCCCGCGTCCTGCCCGGAACCGCATGATGCGACGCCGACCGCAAGACAAACGGCGCCGGCGGGTGCCGCCAACGTCCTCAGATAATCAGTCTTCTCGTGTGCCCCCATGCCGTGCTCCTTATTCGGTTCGTACTCGGCTTCTGTTACGCCATTTTACGAGACGGTCTTGAAATCACCAATGTGTGCGCGTTCCTCGATGGGCCAATGTAGCGATGCGGCAACGAGTCCGAGAACGATGCCCGCAATCCAGATGCCGTCGTAGGTGCCGAACTGCTGGTAGAGCCAGCCGCCGAGCCACACGCCACTGAAGCTGCCGACCTGATGACTCAGAAACACGATTCCATAGAGGAACGTCACGTAGCGCGTGCCAAAGAACCTCGCGACGAGACCCGAGGTCGGCGGCACCGTCGCGAGCCAGAAGAATCCCATGGCCATGCTGAACGCCAGGATGCTCACTAGGGAGATCGGCAGCATCAGGAACAGCGAGATCGCGACGACGCGGCCGATGTAGATCGTCGTCAGTATTCTTCGCATCTGGATGCGACCGCTGCAAGTGCCTGACACGTACGCACCGACGATGTTGCACAAGCCGATCAGACTGATGCTCCACGCGCCGACGCGCGCATCGAAGCCCATGTCGACGACGTAGCCCGGCATATGGACGGTGATGAACGCGACGTGGAATCCGCATACGAAGAATCCAAAGACGAGCAACACGTAGGAACGCACGCCGAGCGCTTGATATAACACGTCGCGCAAGCTGACCGACTCGTCTTTCTTCGACGTGCTGGACGCGCCGCCATACGGTGCGAGCGGGATGATGAGCACGGCCATGAGAAACGCCGAGAAACCGAGGTACTGCAAGGCATGAAACCAACCGACGAGCTCGATGAGCTCCTGCACGAGCGGTACGACGAGAAACTGACCGAAACTCCCGGCGGCCGTGCCTAATCCCAGAGCCCAACCGCGCTTTTCCTCAGGGACTGCGCGCATGAACGCGGGCAGCACGATACCGAACGATGTGCCTGCAACGCCGGCGCCGACGAGCAATCCGGCACTCAGAACGATGCCGGTCTCGGTGACCGAGTGCGCCATCGTCCATAGGCCGAGCGCATAGCAAACGACGCCGAACAGCAAGACGGTGAGATTGCCGAAGCGATCGGCGATACCGCCGGCGAACACGGCCATGACGCCCCAGGCCAGGTTCTGGATCGCAAGCGCGAAGGACAGCACGTCCCGCCCCCAATCGTTCGCGGACGACATGGGCTGCATGAACAAGCCGAAGCCCGCGCGATAGCCGAACGACAGCATCAACAGCAGACAGCCGCTGACGATGACCGGCAATACGGGAAGAATCTTGTTGTCGTTCATGGAGTCAGAGTCACAATTGCGCGGGGTTTACTCTGACCCCGTTTGATCAATGCGCGACTTGTGACTCGGGCGTGCAGTCGTAGCGCATGATCTCCTGATCGGTGCTCTGCAGCTCCTGGCTACCCCGGACGAGCTCGGTGTAATAAACCGGATCGTCGGCGGTCCAGAGAATCTGCAGGCGGCCCGACTCCGCGTCGACCGAGACCCGCTCTTCGAGCCACATCTGATCAGAATGCAACATCGAGGCCCTGATCACGCCCGCGGTGAAGCCGATCGAGTCGATGACGAGCGTGTCGCCCTCCCATCGGCCGATCGAATTACCCATCTCGCTGGGCTCGATGCCCTCGGGATGCGAATCGACACCGATGGGAATGACCCGCGTCGTATCCATCGATTCGTGATAGATCATGACGTTCCCGTCGACCTCGGTTATCTCCGTCGCAAGGCCTGGGGGTCCCCAGAGCCATACCGGGCTCGTACGCATGCATTGAATGGCGGGGTTATCGAGCGCGGGATCGAATGCCTCGCCGGCTGCCTCGCCGGCAGCCGTGATCGAATCGATGCCCGTCGTGGGTCCGCGGCCGCTCGCATCGCCGAACATGCCCGGGCGAATCCATTTTCCGAAGATCGTGCCGCTCGAGCCTGGCGCGCGAACCTCGCGATTGGCCGCGAACTGCGTGCGCGCCTGGTCGGTGCTGCGCATCGTGAACGTGCTGCCGTCCGCAAGATAACCCTTGCCGTACTCGCAACCGTAAGGCTCGCGTCGCGCCGGGTAGCCTTCGACGACGATGGGCTCGCCGACCGTGAACAGCGTTTCGTCGACGCCGCGCCGGACGAGTTGCACGGCAGCCTGCAAGTCGCACTTGTAGACAACGGGCTCACCGTCCTCGTTGACCGAGTCGATGAACAACAGGCCGTGCGGGTTGATGAAGTCGAACTGCCGGACCGTTCCTTCGATTCGGATGAGCCGGTCGGGATCGTAGTGCGCAGCAAATCCATGATGCGCGAGAGCTTGCGAGGACAGCGCAAGGGAGAGAAGACCGGCCAGTGCGGCGAACGACAGTTTCATTGGTCTAGATTCCTTTCGGAGGTCAGCAGCTAATTTTCCACTATTTGGCGCTCTGCTTCGACCCGCCGGTGGCGCCGCAGGTTCCACCGTAGCGGTCAGAGTAAGAACCGTGGCATCAGCCGGCTAAGCTAGCCGCGACTCGTTCGACTGGTTTTTACTCTGACCCCATTAGTCCAACCGCGTCTACGCTTACAATCCGGTTATTCCCGCATCTCGAGAATCCCGCTTGAGCACCGCAATCGGCATCGACGGCTGCAAGGCCGGCTGGTTCTACTTTCGCTTCGACGGCGAGGCGATCTCCTTTGGCGTCGAGAAAAAGCTGGCCGATATCGTGGCTTCTGTCGAGGGCGAGGCGTGCGTCCTCGTCGATATGCCGATTGGGCTGCTGCAGTCCGGTAAGACCGAGCGGCAGTGCGATCTCGCCGCACGCGAGGCATTGAGCCCGGGCCGATCCTCGAGCGTGTTCCCTGCACCATGCCGCCAGGCCCTCAAAGCGAAGTCGTACGAGAAAGCCTCGGAAATCAACGAGCGCAAGCTCGGGCGCAAGCTCTCGAGACAATCCTATGCGCTGATCCCTAAGATCCGCGAGATCGACGAGTTGCTCGCAAGCTCCGCCTTCGCGCGCGCGTCCATTCGCGAGACACACCCGGAAGTCTGCTTTTGGGGGCTGTTGGGCGGCCCAATGGAGTATGCGAAACGCACGCGCGACGGATTCGTCGACCGGATGCGGCTGCTCAAGCTCGTCGAGCCCGCGGCCGAGGAGATGATCGCCGCGGCGTTTCTCGTGCACGGCGGTTTCGACGCCGGGCGCGACGATATCGTCGATGCGTTCATCGCGGCGATCTGCGCACGGGCAGCGGGCAATCTCAGAACGCTGCCGGAGGCACCAAAGCGGGATAAACGCGGGTTGCCGATGGAGATCTGCTACCTACCCGGCATCAATGCTGTTCGCGGTCCTGTTTCCGACGTCGTTGATTAGCCGGCGTGTGAAGCAGTTCCCTGCGCTTCGGTGTCGAACCGATACCATGGGTGAGATCGATGACATCGAGCCCACCGAAAGCCCATGCAGCAGCGCCAGCAGAACAGTGAGCCGGCTCCTGAAGTCGCCACAGCCGCCCCCGGCGCAATGGCTTCGAAGGCCTCGAGACTTTCCGTGGCCAAACGGCTATCCGCGTTGGCCGAGGGTGCGCGCCGCCTCGCGGACAATACGGCTCTGCTCCCGCGGCTGATCCGCAAGCCGCAACTGGTCAGACTATGGCTCGCGAGCGCGCGCAGAGCACAGATTGCGCTCGGACTCGCGCTGCTCGTACTCGTCTTCTTGGCGCCGCCAATGATCGGGGCGGCCTCCGACAAGCTATACCCGCCGATCTACGAGCGGCAGAACGTGTTCGAGCGACTGATCGAGGGGCGCAGGTTCGAGGAAAACCCCCTGCGCGAGGTTCGATATGGCCAGTTTCTCGAGGGCGCCTGGATCCTCGGGCTCAGTCCGTTTCTGATTCTGCTCCTGCAACACATTTCCATCGCCGTCGGGCTCGGCAGAGAGGAGGCTCGCAGGCTCATCGCCGCCGCCGAGAGGGTGGCCCGGAGCGACCCCGAGCAGAGCGCTCATCTATATCGAACGGCGCAGGGCCTGATGCTCGACGCCGAACGACCGCGAGCAAGCACCGGCAACAAAACGCAAGTCATCTCGCGCTCGCGCGGTCACGCGCAGGCACCGAGCCACGTCGGCCCCGACGAACGCTATCGCATCGACACGGCGCTCGGCAGCGGCGGCATGGGTGTCGTGTACGCCGGCACCGACACCAGGCTCGAGCGGCCGGTCGCGCTCAAACAGTTATTCGACCATCTCGTCACCGACGCGGAGCATCTGGAGCGGTTCCGGCAGGAAGCGCTCGCGCTCGCGAGCCTTGCGCATTCGCATATCGTCACGATCTACGACCTTCTCGAGCACGAAGGACATTTCTGGATCGTCATGGAGCTGCTCAATGGCGGCAGCCTCGCCGAGCAGATCAAGGCGCAGGGTCGGATCCCCGTTGAACGCTGTATCGAGATCACCTGCGATGTGGCCGACGGTCTCGATTGCGCACACGCACACGGTATCGTGCACCGTGACATCAAGCCGTTGAACATTCTGTTCATGGCGGACGGACAAACGAAGCTGACCGACTTCGGCAACGCCAAGCTCAACGAGTCGATCGTTCATACGCGGGAAGGGCTCATGATGGGCTCTCCCTCGTTCATGAGCCCCGAGCAAGTGGACGGCTCGCCGGTCGATCTGCGTACCGACATCTATTCCCTCGGGATCACGCTCTACCAGATGCTCACGGGCAAAGTGCCTTTCGAGGGCGAGTTGAACAGCGTCCTGGCGCAGCACGTCAACAAGCCGCCGCGACCGCCTAGCGAGCTCGCCCCCGCGGTGCCGGCGGCGCTCGATGCCGTCGTGCTCAAGATGCTGGCCAAAGCGCCGGAGGACCGGTTCCAGGACTGCAAAGCGACGATTACCGCATTGCGCGCGGTCGCGGGTTAACGTCCACCCAGGAGCAGCCCGCCGCGAAACTGTGACGCGGCTTCATGACTCTGGATCTCGTTATTCACAGAATTACGGGGTCATTCACGGAGAATCGGACATGGCACAGCTCGCACTACTGGTCGATGACGTGGTCGTTAAGCTTTTCCCGCTGGAGAAGCCGACCGTGACGATTGGCCGTGACCAGGTTAATGACATCCAGATTGAGGATACCGGCGTTAGCGGAAAGCATGCGCAGATCCACGTGCAGCCCAGCGGGCTCATCGAAGGTCACGTCGATGTCGAGGTCGAGGACCTGGGCAGCACGAACGGCACGCTGGTCAACGACGAGCTGCGCGCGCGCTGTCAGCTGAAACCGAACGACGTGATCACGATCGGTTTCAACCAATTCAAGCTTCTGGACGATCGCGAGGCCGGATCGGAGACCACGGCTCACATCATCAGAGGCTAAGCCGCGCGCCGAGCCCACAGCGTTTACCGGCGCCTGACCCCAAAACCTGTTGAAACCCGGGCCCGGCGCCGCGATCGGAGCGTTTTTCTGTGACCTGGTTTCACGAAATTTTTCGAGCCAGAAGACACACTTACGGCTTGCTCAGCTCGGCGGACTCGACTTCATATGTACACGGAATACTTCGGTCTCGAAAAAGCCATCTTCAACGGGGGCATCGCGCAGAACGACGGGCTCTTCCTCGGACCGCGCCAACAGCGTGTCGCCGCGAACCTCAAGGTCGGGCTCACGACGCGTGACGCCGTCGTCGTGCTCACGGGCCCGCTGGGCGTCGGCAAGACCACGATCGCCTCTGAAGCGCTGAAAATCACGACCACGCGGCTGGCTCAGACCTGGATTGGGAATACGCCGCTCGAGCCCGACGAGATGCTCGAGCTGCTGCTCGCAGGCTTCGAGCTCGCACCGTTCGACATGGGGCGCGTTCAGCGCATCCATACCTGGCGCCAGTTCATGGGCGAGATGAGCGTCACGGACACGCCGATCTGTATTCTCGTCGAGAACGCGCTCGCGCTCGGCGTCGAGGGCCTGCAGGCGCTCGAATCGCTCACGGCTGCAGATCCGAACGACTGCCCAGGCGCGACCCTCGTTCTCATGGGACCCCCGGACTTGGATCAGTTGCTCGAAAGGCCGGGCCTCGAGCCACTCAAGCAGCGAATCCGTTCGCGACAGCGTCTCGACGCGATGACGCCTGAAGAGGTCGACCAATATCTGCGCCAGCGTGTGGCGGCCGCCGGCGGCGACTACGACAAGCTATTCGTGCCCGGGACGGCAGCGATGGTCCATTACTTTTCGGCCGGCATTCCCCGAATGATCAACAACGTGTGCGAGACGGCGTTGACCGTAGCGGCCACTCGGAAGTTGACGCAGATCGATCCCAATCTTGTTCAGCGCGTTGCCGAAGGCGTGTACGGCCTGGCGCCGAATGGGGAATTGCCAGAAATCCCTGTCGCGCCGGAGCCGGTAGCCGCTCCCACTGTCGCTCACGACCAGCCGACTGTAGAACCGGCACCGCCCGCAGATCCGCCACCGCCCGCAGATCCGGCATCGCCCGCAGATCCGGCACATGCAGCCGCGCCGGTCGCCGATCCGGAACAACCGACCGTGGAACCGGTGCCGGCCGACGAGGTGCCAGCGCCCGAGGCCGCGCCGGCCACTGACGCAGAAATGCCTGCTGAGGAACCGATTTCGATCGACGAGGCACCAGAGCCTGTATCCGCTCCCGTTGCATCTGAAGAGCAGCCCATGGCAGAGCCGGCAGCGTCACGGGACCCCGTAGCCGAACCCGTCGCCGCGCCCGCCGAACCAGCTGGGCCACCCGCCGCGGCCGAGGAACAATCTGCTCAGGGACCCGTGGCCGCGCCCGTCGCCAGCATGGAGCAGCCCAGCGCGGCACCGGCGCCATCCACGGAGCCCGCACCGATTGATGCAATTGAACCGCCCGCCGAGCTGGAGCAAACGCGGCTCGATCTCGAAGCGCTCGTCGAGCCCACTGAGTTACCGATCGAACCCGAAGGGGCGCCCGCCGTTCACGCAAATACAGAAGCGCAAGACGCGCCGGCGGTCTCCGGTACAAACGATCCAGTGCCGCAACCGCCGCAACCACCCATTCTGACGCAGACGTTCGTCGAAGAGGCGCTAGCGGATCTGCAAGACGGACCAGTGCCCGCCAGCGCAACTGCATCCGTCGAGAGCCCATCCGAGCCGCCGGTCCTGACGGATCAGGTCGACGTCGACCTGCCAATGGAGATCAAAGACATGGAGGCAGAGGCGCAAACCCCGCAGGCAACGCTGCCGCCGGACGCGCCAGCGCTACCTGAGACTGAGCTCGAGCCGGACGAGGAATTCTCCGAGGACTTCGCCGCCGCAACGCACCTTCATGAGATCAGCGAAGAGATGGCAGAGATGCTGTTCAGCGCCGATCCGGAGACCTCGGCGACGGGCGTCTTCGAGGCGGCCGTGCCGCTCGAGGGCGATGAAATCGAGGCCGCCGTGGAGAGAACGGCCGTCGTCGAGCAACTCACCGAGGACGACGCGCCCGAGCCCGAGGAAAATCAGCCGGCCGCAGCCAACACGTTAGTGTTCTAGCGAAGCCGGCGTAAGGATCGCTCGAGTCTCGAGCCGACCCCATCCGTCACTCACAGCTCAGGACTTCCACCGGGCGCACGCGCGAGGCGGTGCCGGCTTGCCTGCACCCGACACCGCGGGTAGGCTCGCAAGACAGGGTTGCTCCAATAATAAGAATCATGCTGCGGCTGAAATAGCCCACTGGCAGCATCGGGGGAACACATGGATCGAAGGCAGTTCTTGAGAGACTCGACCTGCGCGGCGCTCGGCTTGGGCTGCGCGCTGGGTCCGACCGGCCGGCTGCACAGCCAGGCCCTCAATCATCCGGGTCGCATCGACGTGCACCATCACTACGTGCCGCCGTTCCGCGACGGTCCTAACTGGAATTGGTCGCCGGAGATCGCGCTCGCGGACATGGATCGACACAATGTCGCGACCGCGATTCTTTCTGGCGTCACCTTTCCCGAGCCACTCAACGACGGCACGCAAGCCGCGCTGGACCTCGCACGGCAGGCGAACGAGTACGCCGCATCGCTGGGCCAGCAAAACCCCGGACGTTTCGGGTTTTTCGCCGCCCTGCCGCTCGCGGACAACGACGGCAGCCTGGCCGAGATCGAGTACGCATTCGACACGCTCGGCGCAGACGGCGTCACGATGCAGAGCAGCGCCGCCCGGATGTGGCCGGGCGATCCGTCTCAAATGCCGGTCTTCGAAGAGCTCCAACGCCGAAGGGCGACGGTGTTCCTGCACCCGAACACGACACCGTTCTGCTGCATGAACCCGCCGGGCGTGCCGAACAACGTCTCGGAGTTCGACAACGACGTGAACCGCGCGGTGTTGAGTCTGATGTGGAACGGCGTGATGACGAATTTCCCGGACATCAACTTCATCGTGGCCCACACAGGCGGCACGGTGCCGGCGCTCGCGGGTCGGATTCAGGATCGCGTGCCCGAGGACCGGCCGGACCTCTACCCCGACGGTGCGCTCGACAAGCTGCGACGGCTTTATCTGGAGATCGGCCACGCGAGTTTTCCGTGGGTCGTCAAAGCCGCGTTGGAGTTCTCCGGGCCATCCCGGCTCTTGTTCGGCACGGACTACCCCGTAGAGCCGCACGAGGTGACCACGCGGCACATCCCGGCACTCGGGTTGCCACCCGACGTGCTCTATGCGCTCGATCGCGGCAACGCCGAGCGCCTGTTCCCGAGGCACCGGGCCTGACCCGAGTGGAACGCATGGCCGCCCGATCCGCAGCGTTGGCTTTCCTCGTGGTGGTCGCTCCGATCGCGTTCGGCCACCACTCGATCACGGGCACGTTCGATGCGACGCAGCTCGTCGAGATCGAGGGTGAGATCACGCGAGTCCTCTGGAGAAATCCGCATATCCGCCTGACCGTGCGCGTGAACGATCAGGGTCAAACGGCCGATTGGAACATCGAGACCGGCGCCGTGAACCGCCTATCCCGATGGGGCGTCGAGAACGGCACGCTGCAAGTCGGCGACACGATCAGGCTCGCGGGCTTCCCGTCGAAACGCCGGCCCGAGGAGATGTACGGCCAGAACGTTCTACTGCCGGACGGGCGAGAAATCCTCATGGATCACCGCGCATCCGCGCGATGGAGCAACGAGGCGACCGGGGGTCAGCGAATATCCGCGGGCGCGAGCAGCTCGACGCTCGGGATCTTCCGCGTCTGGACCAGTGACGGGCAAAGCTACGATGCGGACCTCGACAGCCTTCCGTTGACGGCGTCCGCGCGAGCCGCGCGCGATGCGTTCAACGCCGTCGAGGACAATCCACTCTACGGCTGCCTGCCGAAAGGCATGCCGACGATCATGCAGCAGCCGTTCCCGATCGAGCTCATCGATCGCGGCGATGAGATCCACATGCGCATCGAGGAGTACGACCTCGTGCGGATCATTCATATGAATGGCGCGCCGAGTCCGACCGAGCCGGCGTCGATACTGGGTGATTCGACCGGCCGTTGGGACGGCGACACGCTCGTCGTCACCACGACGAACATCGGCTGGCCGTACTCATTCGGCCAAATCGGAATACCGCAGACTGAGGATGCCGAGCTCATCGAGCGCTTGACCGTTACCGATAACGGCGGACGGCTCGACTATGAGATCACGGCGATCGACGCGACAACGTATTCGGAGCCCGTAACGCTCAGCAAGCCTTATTTATGGGTGCCGGGTCTGGAGATACAGCCCTACGAGTGCACGGTCGGTTGACGACTCGGTCGGACTAGGAACGGGTCGCGGATCCCCACTCTCAGCCGGCGAGACTGAATCGAATCGGGCTGTCACCGGAAGACCCGAGACCGTTATCGTCGTCCGTCACCGCGGTCGGTGCACTCCAGTGCTCCAGATCGGCGTTGACGCAGACCGTCGAGACACCTACCAAGCGCGCAATCGACAGAACGCTGCTCAGGATGTTCTGCGGCAGCACCTCGGCGGATTTCACGAGCGGCTTGATGACGTAGCCGACTCGATCGGGCGTGACGACATGGACCGAGAGCATTGACTGGCTACGTGTGGGCGATTGATCGGTAACGGCGGCGGGGTCAGTCAACGTCCGCCAGAGCTTCACGACGAGTGCCGCCTCACGCAGCGGCTCGCTCGGCGTGCCCGGCATGATCGTGATGCCGTCCACTTGCATCGATCCACGATTCATAAAACATTCCTTACCACTGGGAGTTGCGTTCTGAAGCGATACACGACTCAGCACACAGAAAGTTGCGCCAATTTGACCTAACGTTCGAGGCGATGCGATTAGTCTCGAGCTTCGCGGGTACCGTGCGCTCAGCCTCGATAACGACGTGTCGGCTGCGACGTTGGATATTCTGTAAAATTCACGGAACCGCCGGCCTACCGGATCGTGTATGGCTCCGAGTACAGCTGAAATTTTGACCATCGAACTGGCCGACTGATAGTTTGGCCACTCAGGAGAGGAACCATGGACTGGACATACAAGAAACTTTCACTTTGCGGTCTGAGCCTGGCGCTCTTTGCGCTCGGGGCGCAGGCACAGCCGACGATGGTCATCTTGCCTGACCCCGCAGCGGATCAGGCACGCATGGTGACAGAGGACATCGAGCTGCCGGATGAGGCCGCCGACGGCATGGCCACGGCCGAAGCGAACCGCGGCGCGGCCGGCGAGGCGGCCCTCGAGGCGCTTACAGAAGCGCAAGCCAACGCTGCAGACGCGGCGGACCAGGGTTTGCAGACAGCGATGGACGCCGTCGAGGGCGCACGCGGCGATCTCGGCAGAGCCAACATCCCCGAGGATCTGCCGGCGCAGGTGCCGACGGATATACCGCCCGCCCCTGGCGGTGGCGATACTCCACCGACACCGCCCGTGCCGCCTGTACCCGCCGTTCCCCCTGCCCCTCCCACTGGCGGTTGATGCGGCCATCATAAGTTGACGTAAGTCACAGCCGAGGCCCGCAGCGTGCTCTACGCTGCGGGCTTCGTCATCTTCAGATCGAGAAAATCGACATGACGCGTACCCGCTGTTGCTGCCTGCTGATCCTGAGTTGCTTCTTGGCCACACCCGGCTGGACGCAGAACCAGCAGGATCTGGCGAATCGGGCTTTCGCCGCCGGCACGGCGGCCTATGCCGAACAGGACTATCTGCGCGCCCTGGCCTATTTTCAGGATGCCCGTGATGCCGGAATCGGCGGGCCGGCCGTTCACTACAACATCGCCGTCTGCCATTACCGGCTCGGCGACTATCCGGCGGCGGACGCCGAGTTCTCGCTCATCGCCGAGCAATTTCCGGCCATGCGAGAACTGGCTCAGTACAACCTCGGACTCGTTGCGCAGAGACAAGGCGATATCGAGGCCGCGCAACGGTATTTCCGCCTGGCGCTCGAGAACACCGACGATGACAAGCTTCAGCGCCTTGCCGCTGCAGAGTTGACGCCCGAGCCTGTCGTCGAGCCCGGTCGTTGGTACAGCCGCCTCAATGCCCGGATCGGCTACGACGACAACGTCGTCCGATTGGTCTCCGACGACGTCCCGCTGCCGAGCGGGCAGTCCGCAGACAGCATGTCGACCGAGTTCTGGGGCTTGGTCAGCGGCCCACTGTCGCAGGCACCGGGCTTTCGCTTCGACGGCAGCGTCTACGCGGTTCGGTATCAGGATGCCTCGTTCTATAACCAGACTTACGCGCGCGCCGCGGGCGTCTATCGATGGCAGTGGGGTGATTGGCTCGCCGAGGCCGGCCCCCAGCTGAGCCTCTCCACACTGGACGGCGACGGCTACGAGGAACGTGTCGGGGCCGGCGTGCGTGTCAGGCGCGATCTCAGTTCGCAAACGGCCTTCCGGGTCCACTTCACGCACGACGAGGTCAGCGAGGGTGACGCGCGCTTCGCTTTCGTCGACGGTTCGCGAGACTGGCTCGAGGTCAGCGTCGATCGACGCGCCGCGCAAAACCGAATGATCTTCAGCTATGCGCTCGAGTCGAACGATCGCGGCGCGGCCATCGCCTCGACACGGCACCGGCTGTCACTGCGCTACCGCTATGCGGTCAACGCGCTGTGGACGGCGGATCTACAGGGCTCGTTTCGCAGCAGTCGCTACGACGACCTCGTGCAACCTCGAGACGAGGATCTGACGGAGCTCTCGGTCGGTGTTACGCGAACGCTGCCGCAGAACTGGGAGGTCACTGGCTTTCTGGCGGTCTCCAACAACAGCACCGTCGAGCCTTTCGCGTACGATCGAAACCGAATCTCGATCGCCATCAATAAGAGCTTCTATTAAAGGCCCTCGATCAGGGTCGTTGCTAGGCGAACGCGTCCCGGCGCTCATCGGAAACGGCAAGCTCGACGATTTCCCCGAGCTGATCCTGCGTGTAGGGCTTCTCTAGCAGGTAGTTCATTGCTGCCTTGTCCGACTCGTCGAACGTCCCGCGATTTCCCGAGATGAACACGACCGGTTGATCGCTGCGCTCGTTACGGATTTCGCGAGACAGCTCCAGCCCGCTCATGCGCGGCATCCGCACGTCGGTGAACACGAGATCGAACGGACGCGTGCTGGCTCGATAGAGCTCTAGCGCGTGCTCACCGTCGCGCGCCTCGACGACCTCGTAGCCGAGCATCTCGAATGACCGGACCGCGAGTCTGCGCACCGGGTCCTGATCCTCGACCACGAGAACCAGTCCAGCGAATGCCGGCGAGGGACGAGGCTCCAAAGAATCGGCCGGGTCGACCGGCTGCGGTACTGGGCCGCGGACCGTCGGCAGCGTGATCCGGAACGTCGTCCCGACGCCAGGCTCGGATTCGAACGAGATCTGGCCACCGCTCCCCTCGACGATGTTCCGAGTCATTGCAAGGCCCAGACCGGTACCTCCGACGGCCTTCGTGGTGAAGAATGGCTCGAAGATACGCGATCGAGCCTTCGCATCGATGCCACAGCCGTTGTCCGAAACACGAATGACCGCAGACGGGTTTCCATCCGAACTCGCTTTCTCGACTGCGACGACGATTTCGCCATCCTCCGTGATGGCATCGCGCGCGTTGATGACGAGATTCAACAAGGCCTGCTCGATCTTGCCGGGATCCGCTTCGACGGCGCCGAAGGTCTTGGCGAGTGAAAGGTGGAGTCGGACGTCCTCGCCCACGGCCCGTCGCAGCATCGGCTCGGCACGTCTGACCAACTCGCTCAAATCGAGACGTTCGGGCTCGTGCGACTCGCTCTGGCTGAACGTAAGAAGCTGGCGAGTGACGTTGCAGGCCTGATCGCATGCGTGGACGATCTCCTCGAGCTCCGCGCGCGCGGGGTCGGATTCGGACAGATTCTTGAGCGCCATCTCGGCGTTGCCGGCGATCACGGTAATGGTGTTGTTGAAGTCGTGCGCAACGCCCGATGCGAGCTGCCCGACGATCTCTCGCCTCTGGGCGTGTTGCAGCAGCTCATTGGTCTCTTTGCGTTCCCGAATGACACCGATAAAACCCGCGAAGATCAGCACGAGCGACAGCAACGATACGATCCAGCGGACGTCGAGGTGCAGGTACAGCATCGCGTCCATGGCCTGCTGCGTGCCGAGAAGGCTAGGCAACACGAGCATGGTCATGAGATCGGAGAAATAGAACAGCCCGATCAGAAAGACACCCAGGCCGATGAGGCCCAGTCCTGATTCCGACAACGTTTCCCCGCGTTCCCGCGGAATCGCCCGAAACATGCGAAGGACGATGGCAATGACGGTCACGTCGATGACGCTCATCACTGCAACGTTGTCCCAAATCATTCCGTGACTCCGGTTCCCACAACCGCGATTA
>JABAHR010013546.1_pt3 | contig 19508 bp, 27 predicted proteins | sample 7062101 | NCBI WGS metagenome assembly JABAHR01 (sample SAMN14534553, study PRJNA622989) | marine sediment metagenome | biome: marine biome [ENVO:00000428]; feature: marine pelagic biome [ENVO:01000023]; material: deep marine sediment [ENVO:00002113] | place: India: Gulf of Kutch | collected... | reverse complement strand
GGACCAGCACGAAAATGGCGAGCGAGCCGAAGTAGTACCAGAAGTTGAAATTTTTCGGCGCATAGTACTGCGCCATGTGTTCCTGCCAGACCTTCGTCAGTGGGAATCGCTCGTCGATCCAGGTCAGCAAACTCTGCATCACGCCACCTCCTCACCGGGATCGACGCCCACCACGATCNNCGGAGGGACCCTGAGATTGGTCGGCGCCGGAACGCCCTTGTAAACGCGGCCCGCGAGATCGAACTTAGACCCATGGCACGGACAGAAGAAACCGCCTCGCCAGTCCTCACCCAAATCCGAAGCGGCACCGGGTTGAAACTTCTCAAGCGGGGCGCACCCAAGATGGGTGCAAACGCCCAGGAGCACCAGAATTTCGGGCCGAATCGAGCGGTGCTCGTTGCGTACATACTCCGGCTGCTCGCTGCGCATCGACTGCGGGTCGGCGACGACCGCGTCCAAATCGGGCAGCGTGGACAACATGGAATCGGTGCGGCGTAACACCCACACGGGTTTTCCACGCCATTCCTCGATCTTCATCTCGCCCGGTTTCAGGTCACCGATGTCTATCTCGACGGGTGCGCCCAGCGCCTTGGCGCGCTCGCTCGGCGTCATGCTGCTCACGAACGGCACAGCGGCTGCCACGGCACCGACGGCGCCAACGCCGCTGGTGAGGCCGGTGAGGAACCTGCGCCGTCGTCGATTTACGCTTTCGTCGCTCATAAACATCCCCCAGAGGGTCCCGTCTCACCCGGCCGTGCTGGCCAATGAGGCGCTGCGGCACGCGCGGGGCGACTGTACAAGTATCCCAACTTTCTCGTCGTCGTGCGTCGACCTGACTGACTCGAAACGTTGAGCGGCCGTCCCACTGTGTCGCACCGCGCTCCATTCGAGACGACCCGCGAAAATGGCCGGCGCCCGGCGATCAGGACCGAAGCCGACGACCGACAACCTCTCGCACCGTATGTTAAGGAGAGTCGAGTATCCGCGTCCCCGGCCCCAGCGCCCTCCCCTACGAATCGCCTCCGCCGTCGCGCTGGACGCGGCGAAGTATAGCAAACCGGCTCACAAGCGCGCAGCGTTGCTCGCCGCGGTGCTCCTCGCGGGAACGCGTTCTGGCACCCGGTCTCGTCACGGCGCCCGCGGCGGCGGCGCTCGTCGCGCGGCGTCAATCGACTCCGCGATCGGCCCTCGCAGTCCCGACGTCCGCGTCAACGTCCTCCGGCGTCGCCGCGTCAGGATCTTCCGCAGCGGATTTCGAGAACGATCTCGACAGGAAAAGCCCTAGCTCGAACAGCAACCACACCGGCAGCGCCAGCATGGTCTGCGAGAAAATATCCGGCGGCGTCAGCAACATGCCGCAGACGAAAGCGCCGACGATGATGTAAGGGCGCTTGCCGGCCAGGCCGTCCGGCGTGGTCAGACCTACCTTCACCAGCAGCACTGTCGCTACCGGCACCTCAAAGGCGATGCCAAAGGCAAAGAACAGCTTCAATACAAAGCTCAGGTAGGCACTGATGTCCGTCATCACCGCGACGCCATCGGGAGCGGTGCTCGTGAAGAACGCGAAAACCAGAGGAAAGACTACGTAGTAGGCGAACAAGATCCCCAGATAGAACAAGACACTGCTCGAGACGAGCAGCGGTATGACCAGACGCTTTTCGTGAGCATACAGCCCGGGCGCCACGAAGGCCCACATCTGGTAGAGCAGAAACGGCATGGCCACGGCGACGGCAAAAGCGAGGGCGAACTTGAACGGCACGAAGAACGGGCCATGCGGCTCCGTCGAAATCATGGTGTTGCCTTCGGGAAGCGCCGCCATCAGGGGCTGGGCCAGGTACTCGTACAGATCATTGGCGAACGGAGCGACAGCAACGAAGACAACCCCCACCGCAATGAGCCCGCGCAACAGCCGGTCGCGAAGCTCCATCAGATGAGAGACGAACGTGGCGCCCTGATCCTGGAGATTGCTCATGTCAGCCATTGGAAAGGGCCTCTGGGGCCGCGACCGGCGTCCGTCGTCGTCAGGAGGAAGTGGCCGGTTTGTCCGGCTGCTCGGCCGCCGGCGCCGCAGCGCCCGCGCTGGGCGTTGCGCCCGACGCCGCTGGGGCCGACGACATCGATTCGGCGCCGATCACCTCATTGAGGGAGTCCGTCGTCTCTTTCAGCGAGCTGCCGGTTTGCTTCAACTCGTCACCGATCTTCTTCATTTCGGCGAGCTCCTGCGCATCGACCTCGCGTTTGATATCGGCTTTTACTTCCGCCATCATGCGACGCGCGCGGCCCATCCACAGCCCCGCCGTTCGCGCGGCCCGTGGCAACCGCTCGGGACCCAGTATGATCAGCGCGATCACGGCGATGAGCCCCAGCTCCCAGAAACCGATGTCGAACATACCCGTGGCTCGACCGACCCCTGCTACGCCTTCTCTTTATGAGCAGTGGCTATCTCTTCCTCAGCAGGCGGCTCCGTCTCCTCGGTGGGCTTTTCGCCAGCTTCGGCCTGCTCCTCCAACTGCTCAGTCTTCTCGTCGTCCGCCGACTCTTCCTTCATCGACTTACGGAAGCTCTTGATGGCTGAACCGAGGTCGCCGCCCATCCCGCGCAGCTTCTTGGTTCCGAACAGCAGCAGAACGATCACCAAAATAATCAGCAGCTGCCAGATACTTATTCCACCGAAACCCATTCCTCTATCTCCTGTCTAGTCACTATGCCTGCGGAAGCTCTGGACCGCCGGGCGCTGTCCCGACCCGCAGAGGTACCGCGCTTACCGATCGCCGTCAGGCGACCGAACCTTCATCGCCCGCAGTGGCCGCGCCGGTATTCCAGAGCGGAAACGCGGCAGCGCCTCGCCTGCGGCACCACTTCTCGTCACGAGCCCTTTCCGCAATCGATCGGCTGCTCGTGCGACCGGGTCCACCCGGCGCGTCTACCCAATCCGTCGGCCTGTCCTCGCCAACCGCCGATCCGTGCTGCGGTTCCCGCACAACGACGACACGTCAGCGAGCCCGACCCGGGCGTCACGTCGTCTCGAAGGCGCGATGCGGGCTCTTCGCCGTACCATGTCCGGTCTCATTCAGAGCTCCGTGAGCTCAGCCGTTCACGCGCCAGCAGGCTGCCTCGCTCCGCGGGCACGCTCAACGACCCGCCTGCAGGCCTTTCGCCTCATTGCAGCGACCGCGCTGGGCAGCTCCTCGACAAATTATCCCCGCTGCTCCGCCCAAGGACGAGTCTCGTGCTCGCAATCCCGGCCGGAGCGACATTCGCTTACCGCCGTTAGGGCCTCTCTGCATCACTGTCGCTCGAAGCGTCCTCCGCCCGCTGGGCCGGCCGCCGCCTGCACGAAAAGCGCCCGTGACCGTCGCATCGAGCCGTCCGGCGCCACATCGGCTAGACGCTAAGCGTCCCCTCCGCGTTGCGCTTTCTCTGCCACGCCCGACGTACCGAAACGCCGCTCCAGCTCCTGCAGCACTGCCGCGGGACGGACCCCGCAGTGCACCAGCATGACGAGGCTATGAAACCACAGATCTGCCGTTTCATAAACAATTTCCCGCGGCTGCCCGTTCTTGGCCGCCACGATCACCTCGGTGGCCTCCTCGCCTATCTTCCGGACAATGGCATCGACGCCGCCCCGGTGCAGGCGGGCGACGTAGGATTGCCCGGGCTCGGCGGTTCTCCGGGCCTCGATCACGTCGGCCAGGCGTTCCAGTATATCCGAACTCATCGCGTCAACTCGTCAACGGCTGTCACCGTAGATCTCCGTGGCATCCTTTAGCACGGCCTCAACCACCCGCCAGGTACCGTCTTCCAGACGCTGGAAGAAACAGCTGTGGCGCCCGGTATGGCACGCAACGCCGCCCCGCTGCTCGACCTGCAGCAGAATTGCGTCGCCATCACAGTCGAGGCGAATCTCCCGCACCAGCTGCACGTGGCCGGACTGCTCCCCTTTGCGCCACAGACAGCCTCTGCTTCGAGAAAAATAGACCGCCCGGCCCTCTGAGACGGTCGCCTGCAAGGCGTCGCGATTCATCCAGGCCATCATCAGCACCTTCCCGGTGCCCGCCTCCTGGGCGATCGCGGGCACCAGCCCCTGGCTGTCCCAGCGCACGCTCTGCAGCAAGCGATCCTCGCCGGGCTCCGCTGCGCTCATAGCCGCACCTCGACGCCAGCGTCGGCCAGCCGGCGTTTGGCCTGGGAGATCGTGTACTCGCCGAAGTGGAAGATGCTGGCGGCGAGCACCGCGTCGGCGCGCCCCATGGTGATGCCTTCGACGAGATGACCGAGATCGCCGACGCCGCCGGAGGCAATGACGGGCACAGGCACCGCCTCGGCCACCGCCCGTGTGAGGTCGAGGTCGAAGCCTGCCCGGGTCCCGTCGCGGTCCATGCTGGTCAGCAGCAGCTCGCCGGCGCCGTACTCGCTCATGCGCCGCGCCCACTCGACCACATCGATGTCCGTCGCATTGCGTCCACCGTGCGTGAAAATACGCCAGCGCGGCGCGGACCCGCCGTCGACCTGCTTCGCATCGATGGCCACGACGATGCACTGTGATCCGAAACGCTGCGCCGCCTCCTTGACGAACTCGGGACGCTTCACGGCAGCCGTGTTGATCGAGACCTTGTCGGCGCCAGCGTTCAGCAGCCGTCGCACGTCGGCGAGCTGCCGAATGCCGCCACCGACGGTCAATGGAATGAACACCTCCTCCGCCACACGCTCAACGACGTGGACCATGGTGTCGCGGTCGTCGGAGCTCGCGGTGATGTCCAGGAACGCGATCTCGTCGGCGCCCTGCTCATCGTAGCGGCGTGCCACCTCAACCGGATCCCCGGCATCGCGAATGTCCACGAAGCGCACACCCTTGACCACGCGTCCGCGATCCACATCGAGACAGGGTATGATTCGCTTGGCGAGCGTCATGCGCCTGGACCACGATCCGCCGCGCCGGCGGACGACCCGAGCTCGTCGGCCAGCTGCTGCCCCGCAGCGAAATCCAGGGTCCCCTCGTAGAGAGCACGGCCGGTGATGGCGCCGAGAATGCCCGCCTCGGCCACGGCACACAGCGCACGGATGTCGTCCAGAGTGTGGAGGCCGCCAGCAGCGATGACCGGTATTCGTATCGACGAAGCGATCTCGGCGGTGGCCGCGGCATTGACGCCACTCAGCATACCGTCGCGACCGACGTCCGTATAGATGATTGCCTCCACGCCGTCGTCCTCAAAACGGCGCGCAAGGTCGATGACGTCATGACCGGCCAGCTTGGACCAGCCGTCTACGGCAATGCGGCCGTCCTTGACGTCGAGACCGACGATTATATGGCCCAGGAACTCGGAGCAGACGTCGCTTACGAAATGCGGCTCGTTGACCGCCTTGGTGCCGAGAATGACGAATTGGACGCCGGCGTCGAGGTAGGCTTGTATCGTATCCTCCTCACGGATCCCGCCGCCGACTTGGATCGGAATATCGGGATGTGCCGCCGCAATACGGTGGATCAGCGCCGCATTGACGGGCTCCCCGGCACGAGCCCCGTCGAGATCGACGATGTGCAGCCGTCGCGCGCCCTCGCCGACCCACCGTTCCGCCATGGCAACCGGATCGTCCGAGAACACCGTCTCGTCATCCATCCGGCCCTGCCGCAGGCGCACACATTTGCCGTCCTTGATGTCGATCGCCGGAATGAGAAGCATGGCGTACGAAGCTCGTGGGGAAATTCAGCGGCGCGAGGCGCGACGCTCAGGCGCCGCCGTCCCAGCGCAGGAAGTTCGACAACAGTGTCAAACCCGACCGCTGGCTCTTTTCGGGGTGGAATTGTACCGCGAAAACGTTGCCGCGAGCCGCTGCGGACGTAAAGGTGACGCCGTAATCCGTCTCGGCGGCGATCTCGTCGGGGTCCTCGCCGACGGCATAGTAGCTGTGGACGAAGTAAAAGCGGGCGTCGTTCTCGATCGCATGCCACAGCCGATGTGGGCGCGTCTGGGTCACCGTGTTCCACCCCATGTGCGGGATCTTCAGGAGCGCCCCGCTTCGATCGCGTGCGACGCCGAAGTGACGCACACGACCCCTTAGCACCCCTAGACACGCCGTACCGCCGTCCTCTTCGCTGTACTGATAGAGCGCCTGCAGCCCCAGACAAATTCCCAACACGGGCCGGCTCAGCATCACGTCATCGACAGCCTCACGCAAGCGCGGCTCGCGCAACGCGGCCATCCAGGTTCCGATGGCGCCCTGGCCCGGCAGCACGACCCGGCTCGCCGCACGAATGACAGCGGGATCACTGCTGACGGAGACGCGCGTGCTCGGCGCCACGTGCTCCAATGCCTTGGCGACAGAGCGCAGATTCCCAGTTCCGAAATCGACGACCACAACGCTCGTCATGGCGACTACCCGTACCGAAAAAGGTGATTCGCTCGAGAGGTGAAGGTTACGGCGCGCTGCAGTCCCGCAGTGCGTCTAGAGGACCCCTTTGGTCGAAGGTACGGTGTCCGCAAGTCGCGGATCGGCGCTGACAGCCACGCGCAAGGCCCGCCCCCACGCCTTGAAAAGCGTCTCTGCGATATGGTGCGCGTTTCGGCCTCGCAGACAGTCCACGTGCAGGGTCGCCTGCGCGTGGTTGCAGAACGCTTGGAAAAATTCGCGAATCAGGTCCACGTCGAAATTGCCGATGCGCGCCCGGGGGTAGGTCACGTGGTACTCGAGCGACGGCCGCCCCGACAGATCGACCACCACGCGGGTCAACGCCTCATCGAGCGGAACGTAGGCGTGCCCGTACCGGCACAGGCCACGTTTGTCACCCACCGCGCGCGCCAGCGCCTGTCCGAACGCAATGCCGATGTCCTCCACCGTGTGGTGGGCATCGACGTGCAGGTCGCCACTTGCCTCGATATCGAGATCGAATGCCCCATGCCGTGCAACCTGCTCCAGCATGTGCTCGAGAAACGGCAGCCCCGTCTCGAGGCGGCTGTTGCCGACGCCGTCGATGTCGAGACGGACGCGAATCCGCGTCTCACGCGTGCTGCGCTCTATCTCTGCGGCTCGCCCCGCCATCACCAAGCCCTGTCTGTCCTCGCGGTGCCCATCGAATGTGCCTCGCTGCACGGCTCTGAGAAGTGACTGCGGCGCATCTGCTGCGCGCATGACGCCTTACCACCCGGAACGTCAAAGCCGGATCGCTGCACGGGTGGAGCACCAGCGACGCTCAACGGTAAAAGTATAACAGCCAACAGTGCTCGGCTCTTGCGGGAAACCCAACCCCCTTGGGCCGCCGGCGCCCGAACGCCAACGGCCGGTGCTCATTCGCTATGCGCTCAGCGCCGCTCCGAGGGCGGCCAGGAATCCGTCATTCTCCGCCGCGAGCCCCACCGAGACCCGCAGACACCCCGCCAGGGCCGAGCCGGGCCTGCTCAGGTTCTTCACCAACACGCCCCGCTCGCACAGACCGCGGAAAACGGCATCGGCGTCCCGTTCTCTGAACCGCAGCAGCAGAAAGTTGGCTCGGCTCGGGTAGACCTCGAGCCCGTCGAGTCGCGAGAGCTGCCCGAACAGCCGATCGCGCTCGGCGCAGATCGCGCTGGCCTGAGCATCCAGGGCGTCGACGTGCCGTAACGCAACGGCCACACTGAGCTGATTGAGCACCCCTACATTGTACGGCAGCCGTACTTTGTCGAACTGCTGCACCCAGCCGATCGGGCCCGCAATCAGACCCACCCGCAGGCCGGCGAGCCCGATCTTGGAGAGCGTCCGCATCACCACCACGTTCTCGTACTGCCCGATACGCGACAGAAAGCTCTCCTTAGCATAAGCGTGATACGCTTCGTCGATCACCACCAGGCCATCGGTCGCCTCGATGACCGCCTCGACGGCGTCGACGTCGAACAGATTACCGGTCGGATTGTTGGGGTAGGCCAGAAATACGCAGGCGGGCGCGACCCGCTCAATCGCCTCGAGCATGGCAGGCACATCGAGGCCGAACCGTTCGTCGAGGGGCACTCCCTCGAAGCGTCCTCCGGTCACCGCCGCCGTCATCTCGTACATGGCGAAAGTCGGCACCGGCGCGAGCACGGCCCGGCCGGGCCCGCCGACAACCAGCTGCACGGTTTGGATCAGCTCGTCGGAGCCGTTACCGAGCACAACCTCGACACCGCCCGGGATCGCCAGGGCGTCGCGCAGCTCCTGTTTGAGCGCCGCCGCAGCGGCATCGGGATAGCGGTTGACCTGCGCGCGGGAGAGGGCCGCCAGCCACTCGCTCCGCATGGCTTCCGGCCAGGGGTAGGGATTTTCCATGGCGTCGAGCTTGATCATGCCGCGCGCGTCGGCGACATGATAGGGTTCGAGGTCCCGGATCTCCTGTCGCACCCAGCGCCGGACGCGCCGCGTCGTTCCCGCCTCGCTCATCAGCGCTGCTTGGGCCCGGCCATGCGAAGCTCCGCGGAGCGCGCGTGGGCGGTAAGCCGCTCAGCACGCGCGAGCACCGACGCGGTGGCCGCCAGTCGGGCTGCTCCAGGTGGCGAGCACATGATGATGCTCGTTCGTTTCTGAAAGTCGTAGACGCCGAGCGGCGAGCTGAAGCGCGCCGTGCCCGCCGTGGGCAGCACGTGGTTGGGCCCCGCGCAGTAGTCGCCGAGCGCCTCGGCACTGTGTGCGCCGAGAAATATCGCGCCCGCATGGCGGACCCGCGCCGCCAGCGTTCGCGGATCCGCGACCATCAGCTCGAGGTGCTCCGGCGCGATGCGGTCGGCCACGGCAACGGCCTCATCGAGGTCACGCACCCGTACCAGCGCGCCGTAATTCTCGAGCGCGGCGCGAACGATTTCGCGACGTTCGAGGCTTGGCAGCAAACGCTCGAGCGCCTCGCGCACGGCGCTCAGCAGGCGGGCGCTCGGCGTGAGGAGAATCGACTGGGCCAGCTCGTCGTGCTCGGCCTGCGCGAACAAATCCATGGCCGCCCACTGCGGATCCGCCGTCTCGTCGCAGATCACCACGACCTCCGACGGCCCAGCGACCATGTCGATGCCGACGTGCCCGAACACGAGCCGCTTGGCAACGGCGACGAAAATGTTGCCGGGACCGACGATCTTGTCCACGCGCGGCACCGTCTGCGTTCCGAAGGCCAGGGCCGCAACCGCCTGGGCGCCGCCGATCGTGAACACGCGGTCCACGCCCGAAACGCGCGCCGCTGCCAGCACCAGCGGATTGACGTCGCCTTGCGGGGCGGGCACGACCATCACGACTTCGCCGACCCCCGCCACCTTGGCCGGTATCGCCGTCATGAGCACGGACGACGGGTAGGCGGCCCGCCCGCCCGGCACATACAGTCCCACGCGCTCGAGCGGCGTAACCGTCTGTCCGAGCACATTGTCGTCGTCGTCCCGGTACTCCCACGACTGCTCCCGCTGTCGCTCGTGGAACGCCCTGATCCGTCCGGCTGCGATCTCGAGCGCGCTGCGCTCGTGGGAAGGCAAAGCGCTCAACGCGGCGCTCAGCCGCTCGGCCCCCAGCTCGAGGTCACTGACCCGTTCAGCGGCGAGACCGTCGAAGCGGCGAGAGTAGCTCAGCACAGCCCGATCCCCGTCGCGGCGCACCGCCTCGATAATGGCCCGCACCGCCGACTCGACCTCCACCCCTGTCTCGCTCGAACGCTCCAGCAGCGCCGTCAGCGCCGCGTCGAAGCCGGGTCGGCTCGTGTCCAGCTCGGTTACGTTCAACGTCGCCATCTTTCCCTCAGTGGACACCGCGTTCGATGCGGTCGATAAGTTGACGCATCTGCGGCTGCTTGGTGCGCATCGCCGCGATGTTGGCCACCAGTCGCGCGCTGATATGCGCGATGTGCTCGACCTCCACCAGGGCGTTCGCAGCGAGCGTCTGGCCCGTGCTAACGAGGTCGACGATACGGTCCGCAAGCCCCGACAGCGGCGCGAGCTCCATCGAGCCGTACAGCTTGATCACCTCGGTCTGAATCCCTTTGCTCGCAAAATGGCGCCGGGTCGTATACGGGTATTTGGTGGCGATGCGCAAACGCGTCCAGCGGCTGGGATCGTCCGCCAGCGCCAACTCGCGCGGCTCGGCCACCACCATTCGGCAGCGTGCGATCGCGAGGTCGATCAGCTCGTAGAGGTCCGTCCCGCCGTGCTCCATGAGGACATCCTTGCCCACCACCCCGAGATCGGCCGCTCCGAATTGAACGTAGGTGGGCACGTCGGCCGCCCGCACGATGACCAGCCTCACCGCTTCATCGCTTGACGGCAGGATCAGCTTGCGCGTGACGAGCGGATCCTCCAGGGGAACGATGCCGGCCTGGGCGAGCACCGGCAAGGCTTCCTCGAGCGTTCGCCCTTTCGACACTGCGATGGTCAGTGCGTTGGACACGCTGTCACCCTCGGAGCACTGCCTGTCGCCTCGTCAGGGGCGCAGCCGGCGAGTCTTGACCGACAGGCGGCGCCCGGCGGGCGCCCGCTTCACCAACGTCGGCTGCGTCGTGCGACTCACAAGGCGGCAAGCTGCTTCGGCATGGTGTCTCCCGGGACGCGCCGTATGCGCGCGCCGAGCTGAGCGAGCTTCTCTTCTATGCACTCGTAGCCCCGGTCTATGTGATAGATGCGATCGATGATCGTCTCGGCTTCGGCCACCAGACCCGCCAGCGCAAGGCAGGCGGATGCCCTGAGGTCGGTGGCCATCACAGGGGCGCCACGCAGCCGTCCGACGCCGCGCACCACCGCCGTGTTACCGTGCAACGCCACGTCTGCCCCCATGCGCTGCAGCTCCTGGACATGCATGAAGCGATTCTCGAAAACCGTTTCGGTTACCGTGGCGGTGCCCTCCGCGATGGAGTTCATGGTCACGAACTGCGCCTGCATGTCCGTCGGGAATGCGGGAAACGGCGCCGTTCGGACGCTCACCGCACGGGGGCGTCGCCCGGACATGTCGAGCCGGATCCAACTGTCGCTGGTCTCGATATCCGCGCCGGCCTCCTGCAGCTTCTCGAGCACGGCGACGAGCAATTTCGGACTGACGTCGCGTAGCCTCACGTTACCGCCGGTTATCGCGCCCGCAACCAGGTACGTCCCGGCTTCGATGCGGTCGGCGATGATCTGGTGTGACGTGCCGCCCAGCGCGTCGACGCCCTCGATGGTGATCGTGTCGCTGCCGGCCCCGTCGATCCGTGCACCCATGCTGACGAGACAATCGGCCAGATCGACGACTTCGGGCTCCCGCGCTGCGTTCTCGATAACCGTCGTGCCGCGTGCCAGGGTGGCGGCCATCATCAGGTTCTCGGTTCCGGTTACCGACACCAGGTCCATGACGATATGGGCCCCGCGCAGGCGCTGCGCGCGAGCCTGGATGTACCCAGCGTCAATGCTGATATCGGCGCCCATTTGACGGAGCCCGTCGATGTGCAGATTCACCGGCCGCGAACCAATGGCGCAGCCGCCCGGCAGAGATACCTCGGCGCGTCCGAACCGCGCCAGCAGCGGTCCGAGAACCAAAATCGACGCCCGCATGGTCTTCACGAGCTGATACGGCGCACGGTGCTTGCTGACATCGCCGGCATCGGCCTCGATGGCCATTTTCTCGTCGACCTGCAGATGTACCCCGAGCTGACCCAACAGCTCCATGGTCGTGGTGATGTCGTGCAGATGCGGGACGTTACTGACCCGCAGCCGCTGATCGGTCAACAGCGAAGCAATCAACACCGGCAGCGCCGCGTTCTTGGCGCCCGAGACGCGTACCTCGCCGCACAACCTGCGACCGCCGGCAACGATCAGCTTGTCCATGGGTTTCGTGTTCTACAGCGGCGAAGGTGGCGTTCAGATCTCGTGGCTGTGGCCATCTCCAGCGTGATCCGGGAAGGCCGGAGCGTGGCGGCGGGATGGCGTGGCGTTATCCCGTCCAGCGCCGCACGAGCCTCACCGTCCACGACATCGCACGGTGGTTCCCGATCCCGCATCCCGCAACCATGACCGCTCAACCGCACCGCGCCAGCCGCCAAACGCGCTCGCCAGCGGGGGGGCGTTCGCGCGCAACAGGTTGCTCCGGGCCGGCAGCGGCGGATTATAAACGAAGGGCACCTAGTGTGCAGAAAAGGCCGGGCAGACTGCGACCGCGATCGATACGCCACCGGCAGGCAATCGCGGGCATGGGCGACGCCGACGTTCCGGCGCTACCCGAGCGACGCCGCCGGCCCCTGCCACCATGTCGCCGCGCGGGGCGGCACACGGATGAACGGCCACGCCCGGCCGGCCACAGTCGGGGGACTCGCCGGGGGCGCCGCCGGCGATGGGAGGCCTCGGCGCCTAGCTTGCCTCGGCNNGTTCTGGTACATCTCCATCACGATGTCGCTGCCGCCGACGAACTCGCCTTTGACGTAGAGCTGAGGAATAGTCGGCCAGTTGGAGTACTGTTTGATGCCCTCGCGGATCTGCGGATCCGCCAACACGTCCACGGCGGCAAACTTGCTGCCGCAGGCCTGCAAGACCTGAACGGTCCGCCCCGAGAAGCCGCACTGCGGAAACTGGGGCGTTCCCTTCATGAACAGGATCACCTCGTTGTTCTCGATGGCTTCCTTGATAGTCTCTTGCACATTCATTGTCGAAACCTCTCTGGTTAACTCCCGAAGCACCGCTGCGGACGCGCTCCCGGCACAGTGTTGCTATGCCGCCTGCTCGCGGGCCCACTGCTCCGGTGTCAGCGTGCGCATGGACAGGGCGTGGATCTCTCCCTTCATTCGGTCACCGAGCGCGTCATAGACCATGCGATGCTGAGCAATCATGGTCTTTCCGGCGAATGCTTCACAAACGACCACCGCGGAGAAGTGCGTTCCGTCCCCTTCTATTTCAACCCGGGAGTTCTCAAGGTTTTGTTCAATCCAGCGCTTGATGTCCTGTGGGTCGACCACTTCGGCCTCCTGCGTCGGTAGCTGGCTTGATCACAGCAGATTCTATCGTCGAAGGCAACATCGACCCATGCCCCCGGGCGAAGCCCGAACCCGCTCAGCCGGCGAGCGCAAAGCGGTATCGCCGCAGGCGCTCACCCCGCGTGACCCGCCGCCCCTCTGCGCGGGAGGGCGTGCCGCCGGGGCCTCCGTGAGAGCCGGGCCGTGAAAAGCCGGCGTCTCGAAAACGGGCGCGCATCGGCGCCGCGGGCGTCTCTGCGGCCACGCGCCCGTGACCCCTGCCAACTTACGCCTCCGCGTCAGAGAACAGGTGCGCCACACCGATGACCTTGATCAAGGCGCGCAGCTGCTCCGGCATGCCAACGAACTCGATGCGTCCGCCCGCCAGACGTGCCGTGCGCTGCCACTCCAACATCAGCGCGAGGCCCGCGCTGTCGGCACGGGTCACGTGTTGAAGATCAATGCGCAGCTGCCCACCGTCGGCCGGCGGCACCGCCTCTCGGCGATAGAGCGTCGCCACCGTGGCGAAGGTCAAAGGGCCGCGGATCTCCAGGTGTCCCGGAGCGAGTTGGGTCAAGCCGGGCGGCTGCATGTTCGGCCGAGAGGCGTCGCCACTTCGGCATCGCGCGTTCGCTTGCGCGATCGATCGACCCCGCCGCTCATTGGGGCTGCTGGTTCTTCTCGGCGAGCGAGTCGATCAGTGCCTGCATACCCTGGCTTTGCACGACGCGCGAATAGCTGGCCCGATAGTTCGTCACCAGGCTCACGTTGTCCACCGTGATGTCGTACACCTTCCAATGGTCGTCGTTCAGCGCCAGCCGGTAATGCATAGGTACCGCGGGCCCCGCGCCCACGACGATCTCCGTTCTGACCAGGGCGCGATCGCCCTTGTCGTTGATCTGCACCGCCTTGTAGCGGATGGGTTGGCCCGTGTACTCGAACAACGCCGTCGCATAGGTGCGCACCAGCAGTGTCCGGAATTCGTCGACGAAGCGCGCCTGCTGGGCTTCACTGGCGTCGGACCAGTAGCGACCCAGTACGAGACGGGACATGCGCTCGAAGTCGAAGTGCGGCAGCACCAGCTCATCGACCAGTGCGTACAGGCGCATGTGGTCCTGCTCGAGCGCCGCCCGCTCGGCGGTGAAGCGCTGCAGGACCTTATCGGTGGTGTCGCGAACGAGTGCGTCCGGTGCCAAACCTGCGCCGGCCGTAACGCTGCCGCCCAGCGCGGTCGCCAACATCGCTGTCAACGCCAACAATCGCTTCATTGCCCGCCACCCTCGCTTTGGCTGAATATGAGCTGCCCGATCAACTGCTCGAGAATGACCGCCGACTGCGTCAGGTCGAACTCGTCCCCGTCCTGGAGGAACTCGTCACTGCCGCCAGGCTCGAGACCGACGTACTGAGCGCCGAGCAGCCCCGCAGTGAGAATCGACGCCGCGGTGTCGCGCGGAATGTTGTCGAACCCCTTCTCGATCCTCATGGCCACGACGGCGTTGAAATCGCCGGGGTCGACGTGAATGCCCGTCACGCGCCCGATGCGCACGCCCGCCATGGTGACGGGGGCCTTGACGTTGAGGCCGCCGACATTAATGAACCGGCCGTAGACGGTGTAGCCGCCCTGAATCTCGGTAGTGTTGAGATTGCCGATCCTCAGTGCCAGCATCCCCAAGGCCAGTATGCCCGCGAGAACGAACAGGCCGACAGCCATTTCGATCGCCTTGCTCTGCATCGGTTCAGACTTCTCCGAACATTAGCGCCGTCAAAAGATAATCCAGGCCGAGCACCGCCAGCGATGCCGTCACCACGGTGCGGGTGGTCGCACGACTGACACCCTCGGCCGTCGGTGTCGCGTCGTAGCCCTCGAACACGGCGATCCAGGTCACGGCGAAACCGAACACCACGCTCTTTATAACACCGTTCAGTATGTCATCGTAGACGTCCACACCCTCCTGCATGGACGACCAGTACACGCCGGCGTCGACGCCGAGCTGCACGACACCGACGAAGTGCCCCCCGAATACCCCAATCACCGTAAACATTGCGGCCAACAGCGGCAGGGCGATGATGCCGGCGATGAATCGCGGCGCCACGACGCGCGCCACGGGATCGACCGCCATCATCTCCATGGCGGCGAGCTGCTCTGTCGCCTTCATCAGACCGATCTCGGCGGTCAGCGCGGAGCCTGCCCGCCCCGCGAAGAGCAACGCCGAGAGCACCGGCCCCAGCTCCCGGGTCAGCGTCAGCGCTACCACCAGCCCGAGCTGCGACTCGGCGCCGAAATCGACCAGCGTGTAGTAGCCCTGCAGGCCCAGCACCATTCCGACGAACAGTCCCGCCACGACGATGATCAGCAGCGTCAATACGCCCACCGCGTAGACCTGCTGAATCACCAACCCAAACCGCCGCAGGGCAAGGCTGGCGCTCGTCAGCGTGGCGTAGAGGAACAGCCCGGCGCGCCCTAGACCCGCAACTGCAGCGATACACCAAGCGCCGAGCGCTTGAACGCCCGTCACGATGGGGGACCCTGCAGCAGATCCTCGAAGAACGGGTTCGCGGGGTAGTGGAACGGTACTGGTCCGTCCGGCAGCCCATCCATGAACTGGCGCACCTGCGGCTCAGTGCTCGCCAGCAGCTCCGCGGGGCTGCCTTGAGCGATAACGCGGCCGCCCCCGAGCAGATAGACGTGCTCGGCGATACTGCACCCCTCGGCAACATCGTGGGTGACGACGATCGACGTCAGTCCGAGGGCATCGTTGAGCTCACGCACGAGCTTTGCGATGACACCCATCGAGATCGGATCGAGCCCGGTGAACGGCTCGTCGTACATGACCAAGGCAGGATCCAGCGCGATCGCCCGCGCCAGCGCCACCCGGCGAGCCATCCCCCCCGACAGCTGCGCCGGCATCAGCTTGCTGGCGCCACGCAGCCCCACGAGCTCGAGCTTCATGAGCACCAGATGGCGGATCAGCGCATCGGGCATGTCCGTGTTCTCCCGTATCGGAAAAGCGACATTGTCGAATACGCTCAGATCCGTCAGCAGCGCGCTGGTCTGGAACATCATGCCCATGCGCCGGCGCAGCGCGTAGAGCGCGCCCTGGCGCAGCTTGCCCACGACGGCGCCGTCGAATGACACCTCGCCGCTATCGGGCTTCAATCGCCCCCCGATGAGGTTGAGCAGGGTGGACTTGCCGCAACCGCTGGGGCCCATCACCGCGGTGACCTTGCCGCGGGGAATGACCAGATCGAGACCCTCGTATACCATGCGTGACCTGAACGAGAAGCGAACGTCGCTCACCTCGATCAGGTTGTCGGCGGAGGCCGGACGGCTGGGTGCGTTCAAGGAACTAGCTGTGCGATCGCGGGGACGCGCGATTCTAGCAGAGTTGCACGGCTGCGCCACTGCCGCCTTCGCGCCGAGGGACGAGCGGCCACGACGGCACCGCACAACCGAGCGGCGCGCCCGGCTACCGGCGATGTCACGTCACCGGCACCGGCTTGCGGCCCGACGGCTGCGTCACGGTCCGCGCTCGGCCTCACCATACGCCGGCCGTCGGAGAGACTCCTGCTGAGCTAGGAGACGCCGAGCAGCTCCGCCAGCGTTCTGGCCTGTGTCGCCTGGCGATATGCGGTGGAGAGGTCGTCGAAGTACAGCCCGCCGCCGCGTCGTGCATCCATCCAGCGGACCGTGGTTTCGACAGCGTGGCGCAGCTGTCGCAGGTCACCCCCTCGCGTCAGCGCAACGAGAAACCGACCCCAGGGGTACGGCCTCGCGTCGCGCTCGGGTCGCCAGACCACGCTTACGCGAGCATCCGCCAGCCAGCGCGAGACACCGGCTGACAACGGCCTGCCGTCAGCGTCCACGGCTACGGGTGCCAGATCAGCGAGCGCCTCCACGAGCCGCGCGAGCCACGTCGGCTCGGCGTTGCGACGTGTCCACCCGTAGTCTGTGGGAAGAGGTCTGACGACAAAGGCGCGCGTGAGGTGCGCGGCGGGCGCCAACGTCGCAAGAAAGCGCGCGAGCTCCTGGCGCAGATCGGATCGGCCCAGTCGGGGACGGCAAAGAACCGCCGGCAGCTCGACGACGAAGCTGAACTCGGGATCGCAGTCCTCGACCCAGCCGGCGACATCGTCGGCGCTGGCGCGCGCCCACGTCGAGGCGGGCACGACCACGCTGCGGTGCTCGTTGCTGTAGTAGCAGAATCGCCAATCGGCGGGCATCTCCTCGGGGAAAAAGTCTGCCACCCACTCGGCGTGATCCCACCCCCAGCAGCCGATCAAGAGCGGCTCGGCCATTGCCGTGCTCGCTCAACCGTGTGTCCGCTAGCCACCACCGTCTGCCCTACCGCCATCTGCTCGGTGCTTACTGCCATAGAGGGTACCACCCTGATCGGTCTCTGGCGCTGCAGGCCGGCGGACCGTACCGCGGGGTACTCATCGGGTCGCTCTGCCGGCGCAGCACCACCGCGTCCGCAACACCTCGCGCCCCGGCCCGTCCGCGCGGTTCCATCTGTTATACTGCGGCGCACTGCGCATCGCCGGAACAGCCGGGGTCGGTCTGCACATTGCAGCACACCCGACAGCGAACAGCTTGGGCAAGCGCGACGAGATCATGAGCTTGATTGCGGCGAACCAACCAGAGATTTCCGAAGACGGCTTCGTGCGCGAGGGCCGCAGCGTGCTCGCCATGGAAGCCGACGCGGTGACGCGCCTCGGCGACCGGCTCGGGGCTGCATTCGCCGACGCCTGCCGGCTCATTCTGGCCTGTGAAGGCCGAGTCGTGGTGGTGGGCATGGGTAAGTCCGGCCACGTGGGCGGCAAGATCGCCTCCACGCTGGCCAGCACCGGCACNNGCGAGCCACGGCGACCTCGGCATGATCACGCCGACTGACCTCGTTCTCGCCATCTCCAACTCCGGCGAGACCCCGGAAATCCTTACGATTCTGCCGGTCATCAAGCGCCTAGGAGTGCGGACGCTCGCGCTGACGGGAGCGCTGGACTCCACGTTGGCTCGGCAGGCCGATGTCGCCCTCGATGTCGGCGTCGAGCAGGAGGCCTGCCCGCTCAATCTCGCCCCCACCGCCAGCACGACCGTCACCATGGCCATGGGTGATGCCCTTGCCGTGGCGCTGTTCCGCTCGCGCGGCTTCACCACGGAGGATTTTGCCCGCTCGCATCCCGGAGGGGTGCTTGGGCGCCGCCTGCTGCTCTACGTGAGCGACGTCATGCATACCGGCGACCAGATTCCGCTGGTGAGCGAGAGCGCGACACTGCCCGATGCGCTGCTGGAGATGTCGAGCAAGGGTCTCGGCATGACCGGCATCGTCGATGCCGACATGCGTCTAGTGGGTATATTCACCGACGGCGATCTGCGCCGCGCCCTCGGCGATTCCATCGACGTGTATGCGAGCCGCATCGACCGGCTGATGACCCGCGGACCCGTGACGATTTCTCCGGACACGCTTGCCGCCGCGGTTGTGCAGATGATGCGTACCCGAGCGATCAACGGCGTTTTCGTAACCGACACGCAGCGGCGCGTGCTCGGCGCGCTCAACACCCACGATCTGCTGCGCGCCGGGGTCATGTAGCAGGGTGTTTTCGTGAGGCTCTTCGAGAAAGTTCTGCTGCTCAGCGTCGTCGTGGCGCTCGCCGCTCTGAGTCTATGGATGCAGCTCGGCGTGCTGGAGCAACCGGCCCCGCCGGTCGACGTCACCGAGCGCCACGATCCGGACTACTACATAGAGAATTTCACGGCGTACGGCGTCGACGAGACCGGCCAGCGGAAATACGTCCTCGAGGCGGAACGCATGGTGCACTATCCCGATGACAATACGGCGCTTCTCGACAAACCCCACGTCATTCAGTACGAGTCAGGCCAGACGCCGAAGCACGTTTACGCGGATTCCGGCTGGATGTCGATGGACGGCGACGAGGTGCTCATGACAGGGAATGTCAGGGTGATTAGCGCCGAGGGCGAAGGGACCGCGCCGGCCGTGACGACCACCGACAAGCTGCACATCAATCTCGGGGAGGACAAGAACCGCAAGAACTGGAGCGGTTAGGCGCCCCGTCGCGGCGGCAGGGCTGCAGGCGGGGGTGCCCGGAACGAGCTTGGGCATTGATCGCGAGCTTGGGCAGATTAGTGGAACTCCGCCCTCGCTGTATGGTTAGGTGTGGTGCAACTCGGATGGATGTGCCGCTTTCTCTGTCGCCGACGATCGCCCGGACGGGCGGCTGGCGATGAGAGCTGGATCAACTGCGTTTTTACTTGGATGGCTGGAGCAATGAGCTTAGGAAACTTCAAGATTCTGGTAATGGCTGTCGGGACACTGATCATCACCCCATTGCCGACGAGCGCGGTGGCGTTGAAATCGGACCGCGAGCAGCCCGCAGCCGTTGACGCCGATCAAATCGATTTCGACTTCAAGACCGGGCGCCGGACATACGAGGGCAACGTGTTTGCCAAGCAGGGCACCACCGAGTTGACGGCTGACAAGATCGTCATGGAGTACGTTGACGACAAGCTCGACAAGGCGGTTGCCTGGGGCAATCCGGCTGTGTTCAAGACACTGCCGGACGGCCAGGAGGACATCGTGACCGGGAAAGGACAGCGTATCGAGCTGGACAACAC